>SDBT01000361.1_pt1 | contig 69827 bp, 62 predicted proteins | sample 2277101 | NCBI WGS metagenome assembly SDBT01 (sample SAMN10404973, study PRJNA504765) | marine sediment metagenome | isolation source: marine sediment core GS10_PC15, 103 cmbsf | place: Arctic Ocean: Southern Knipovich Ridge | collected 2010
TACGGCGAGAGCGATGCGATTATAGCGTAGAGCGGCCCGAGATCTACTATAGAATCGCAGTTTGCTCCTCCCTGTCCGCCTAAGTGTATGATATCATTGGAGTGTTAACCGGACGGTAGTGACCCTGAATATAGCCTGCCGTCTTCCTCGATAGCGGTCGCCTCAATACGCGCCAGATCGCGCAGAGGATCGCTCGTCAGCTCCACCATGTGCTTGCCAAGGGCCTCCGCAAGTTCGTCGTAGACCGTCGTTGGTTCGAACCCAGGCAGCGTCCGAATAGCCGCCACCGCTCGTGCCTTGTCCAGCGGCGTCACCACCACGCCTCTCCCTCAAGGCCACCGGCGGCCGAGGATGCCGAGGACGATGTCGTTTTGCTCCCTGGAATGTGCCGGGATAATGCGACCCTGGATGGTGAGTGTGGTGACCTCGAAGACGGTGTTCGGGTACGGCATGTATCGCAGTGGACTTCCCATGACAGCAGGCATGCGATGCAACCTTCTTGCCAGATTGCCGTACAGATGGCATGAATCGACACGAGATCTGGCAACCAGGTGAAATCACATGGGAATGCTAGTAGCCCAGTAGCGCGTCACGCGCGCGGCAAGACCGTCCGTGGACCTGGGGTGTCCGGATTCCGGACACTCCCCCTATTCGTGTGGCACCTGTCCCGGGGCCCCCCTCCCCCCGGCGCCTGGCCGGGCGCCAGGCAGGCGAGAACGGCTGTCAGGCACAGCATGCTCCTGATTCGCGATGAACGCATCGTCCTCCTCCTCCGAGCCGTGATCCATCCTCAGCCAAACGAACATTGAACTCTTGAACATCGAATTAGGACGGACTCGCGAAAAAGTCAACCACATCCGCGCCTCGGAGTGCTTAACAGATCTGGGGGTCCCACCTCGATCTTCGCCTCCGAAAGCCCCGATAGGGGCGGCATAAGATAGCCCAGGGCGAAGCCCTGGGAACAGGTGGGAAACAAGACGCAAGCCCTGTAAGGGCGGAATAGAAATGACGTTTCGCATATCTATTCCGCCCTTACAGGGCTTTGACTTCTTCGCCACTCCTTGTCCCAGGGCTTCGCCCTGGGCTTTCATATCTCGCCCCCGTTGGGGCTTGCTGATCGAGACCCCCCTTTTCGTTAGGTGGCACCCCGCGCCTAGGAGTGCGGAGAGCTTGGTTTCAACCGGTCATCATGCTATGGTAGTGATGTATCCAGTTGGCATGAGTTGCAAGGAGGATCTCTGAATGGCTCAAGCTATCGCATTCGATACCCTGGCATTCGTCAACAGGCTGAAGAGCGCCGGCGTGCCGGAGAAGCAGGCCGAGGTGCAGGCGGCTGCCATTGCCGAGATCGTCAACGAGCAGATGGCCACCAAGCGTGACCTAAAGGATCTGGAGACGGGGTTGAAGCGCGACATCAAGGAGTTAGAGACAGTGTTGAAGCGCGATATCGAGGCATTGAAGCGCGACATCAAGGAGCTGGAGACGGCATTGAAGCGCGACATCAAGGAGCTGGAGACGGCATTGAAGCGCGACATCAAGGAGCTGGAGACGGCATTGAAGCGCGATAACAAGGAGCTGGAGATCAAATTCGAACGCGTCATCAAGGAGCTGGAGATGCGTCTGCTCATCCGCATGGGCGCCATGACGGTGGTGGCCATCGGCGTGATTGCGACACTGGTCAAGATCCTGTGAGCCTTGGGGATGCGGGCAAGGTATCAAGCAACCTAGCAACTTCCACGTCGGCGTCGGCGTAGACGTCGACGTCGGCGGCCTTTCCTTGGGGAGCCCCTCTGGACTTCCTTGAAATTCCGTCTACGTCTAAGCCGACGTGCCGTGATGGCGTCTGTTGACGATTCTCCGCCTCAGATCCTCCGCTGCCGCGCGAGGATCGTCCGCGGCGGTCACGGCGGTGACCACGGCGATGCGCCGGGCGCCGGCATCGAGCACCTGGTCGAGGTTTTCGGGCTTGATGCCGCCCATGACCGTGAAGGGTACTTTCAGTTTTGGTGCGATCCGCGCAATCGCGTCGGGGCCGAGGAACCCTGTCGCTCCGGCCTTGGTGGAGGTCGGAAAGATGGGACCGATGTTGACGTAGTCCGCGCCGGCCTGCTGGGCGGCCAGGGCCTGGTCCAGGTCGTGGCTGGAGGCGCCGATGAGCAGGTCGGGCGCCAGCTTGCGGGCGGCGGCCAGGGGCAGGTCGTCGGTGCCCAGGTGGATCCCGTCGGCGCCCACCGCAAGGGCCACGTCCAGGTGGTCGTTGCAGATCATCAGCACACCCTGGGTCAGCCGGCGCACGCGTTCGGCCAGCTCGAAGTAGGCACGCTTGGAAAGGTCCTTTTCGCGGAGCTGGACCACCTTGCAGCCCGCGGCGACCACCGCCTCGACTATCTCTTCGGTGGTCCGGCCGCGGGAGAACCGGGCCCCGGTGACGGGGTAGAGATCCACCCGTGAAAAATTTTCGTCTCTCTTCCGCCTCAGCTCGCTCATGGATCTTCTCCTGTTGTAACGAAGGCGGGATCGAAGTCCTTGAAGACCACGTCGAAGCCCGCCTCCCGCACCGCCCTGGCCACCTCGGCCACGGTCCGGGTGTCGTCGGTCTCGAACTGGCCGGCGTCCGAGTCCTCGACCGGAACGCCGTAGCCGCCCGGGCTGGTCCTGGAGCCCGCGCTGATGCGGGTCACGCCCAGGTGGAGCAGCCGGTCGCGCAGGCGGGCCGACTCCCTGGTGGAGACCACCAGCTCTGCGTCGGGGAACATCAGGCGCATCCCGGCGATGAGCTGCGCAAGCTCGGCGTCGGAGACCGGGTTCAGCACCTGCGTGCCGCCCGGGACCGGCCGCAAACGTGGAAAACTCACGGCCAGCCTGGATTCGGGAAAGCGCCGGGTGAGATGCTCGCAGTGCCAGGCCATGTAGCAGGCCTCCACCCGGGCCGGAGCGAGACCGAGCAGGGAGCCGATGCCCAGGGATCGGAAACCGGCCTCCCCTCCGGCCTCGATCGCCCGCAGGCGGGCCTCGAAGTCCCGCTTGGGCCCTGCCGGATGCAGCTGCCGGTAGGCCTCGGGGTCGTAGATCTCCTGGTAGAGCACCAGCCCGTCCACGCCCGCGGCCACCAGGCGCTGGTAGCCTGCGAGATCGCAGGGGAACACCTCCACCGACAGGCTGGCAGCATGGGGGCGCAGCCTCTCGGCCACGGCACAGAGGTCGGTAAGACCGAAAGCGTCGGGCGCTTCTCCGCAGACCAGGAGCAGGTGGCGGACGCCTTGATCGAACAGGTGCCGGGCCTGCTCCACGGCCTGGTCCACGCTCAGGCGCTTGCGGGGAATATCCCGGTGGACGGCGAAGCCGCAGTAGGCGCAGCTGTTGACGCAATGGTTGGACAGGTACAGCGGGGCGTACAGGGTCATGGTCCGGCCGAAGCGGGCCCGGGTCAAGGCCCGGGCGCGGACGGCGATCCGTTCCAGGTACGGCAGGGCCGCGGGCGAGAACAACAGCGGCGCGTCGGCCGGCCGGATCCTGTCCGCCGTCAGCAGGCTGCGGACCTGGTGGTCAGAGGCCGCCTCGAGCCTCGAAGCCACCTCGGCGGGCGGTGATCTTTCGATTTGCCCGGCAAAGATCGATATTACAGCCATCAAGACCCTTCAGACAGGAATCCCGTCACCGGGCTCGAGGCCCGGGCCCGGGCGCTCTCGCCCGCCGGGCCGGCCAGGTACGCCTGCCGGCCGGCCTCGACCCCCAGGCGGAACGCGCGCGCCATGCGCAGAGGCGAAGCGGCGATGGCGATGGCGGTGTTGACCAGCACGGCGTCGGCCCCCATCTCCATGGCCTCGGCCGCGTGCGAGGGCAGACCCAGGCCCGCGTCCACCACTACCGGTATTTCGGCTTGCTCGATGATCAGCCCGATCTGGTCCCTGGTCTTCATACCCCGGCCTGTTCCGATGGGCGCCGCCAGGGGCATGACCGTGGCGCAGCCGACCCTCTCGAGCTTGCGGGCCAGGACCGGGTCGGCGTTGATGTAGGGCAGCACCACGAACCCCTCGTCGACCAGTACGCGGGCCGCCTCGAGGGTCTCGATGGGGTCGGGCAGCAGGTGGTTGGGCTCGGGTGTGACCTCGAGCTTGACCCAGTCCAGGCCGCCCGCAGACCGCGCCAGCCGGGCCAGTCGGACCGCCTCGGCCGCGTCGCGGGCGCCCGAGGTGTTGGGCAGCAGGCGATAGCGCCCGGTGTCGATGGCGGACAGCAGCGAGTCCGCCGGGTCGTCCAGGGCCACCCTTCTCAGCGCCGCGGTGACGAGCTCGGTTCCGGAGGCCTCGAGGGCCTCGGCCATGATCCGGGGCGAGGGGAACTTTCCCGTACCCACCAGCAGCCTGGAACCAAACTCCACCCCGGCGATGACCAGGGGGTCGTCGGTTCTGGGTTCCACTTCAACCTCCTCCCACCAGCCTGACTATCTCGAGCCTCTGCCCTTCGGCCAGCCTGGTGTCCGGATACATCGACGACGGCAGGATCTCCCCGTCCAGCTCAACCGCCGTGCCCGCCCGCGGCACGCCCAGTTCTTCCAGGAGCTGCTCCACCGAGCTGCCGGCTGTCACCTGCCGGGCCTGTCCGTTCACCGTGATCGAGATCTGAGCTGATTCGCTAGCTGGCATGCTTCCCTCCGCCGGCATCACCCGGGACAGGGAGGAAGAGTCTACACCGGCCAGCGCCGGGATCTCAACCGTTGCGTCTGCGCGCCCGGCGGCGGAGCACCAGGAGGATCCCCAGCAGGCCGCAGACCGGAAGCAGCGCGGCGAAGACCAGCTTGGTCCAGTCCCGAGTCGCGACGCGTTCCTGTGGAACCTCGGGAAGCGGTTCGGGCCTGGCTGCGGGTTCGGGCTCGGAGAGCCGGGTGGCGACCGCAGCGGCCTTGGCCTGCAGCTCGGGGTCGGGCTCGGCGGTGTCGTTCCAGTGTGGGTAGTCGGACTCGAGCTTCTGCATCTGGAAGTGCTTCTCGATCCACCCGATCAGCTCGGGCGTCAGGTTCAGGTCGCGGGTCTGGTGCGGGGCGGACAGGTCGAAGGTGCGCTCGGCGCCGTCGGGCGCTACCAGGGTCAGCTCGCGCGGCAGTCCGACAGCAGTCACGTCCACCGCTTCGGCGTCGTAGTGGCGAGACTCGCGGGCGCCCGTGCGGGTGGCGTAGATCACGTCGTAGGCGTCGGCCATCTGCCGGGCCACCTCCCTCGTGGCCTTCCAGCCTCCCGGGTGGTACCAGCGGATGGGCACGTCCAGGCCCCACTCGTGGTTGAGTCGCTGCAGCTCATAGACCGTTCTAATCACCTGCTTCCTGTTCTTCTTGCGGCTAAGCACGAACGCACCCCACATCAGATAGCCCCGCCAGCGGTTGCGCACGGTGGTGTACAGGCCCACCTCGCAGCCCTTGTCCTCGAACTGATCGATCAGCGACTCGACCCGCGCGGCAAATGTGCCCGAGGGGTTCTCGACGGCCAGAGCCCTGAGCTTGGCCTCCCGGGAGTAAGGGTTCTTGTAGCGCATGACCCAGTTGGGCCCCAGCAGGTCGCCGTCGGCTGCGGGCTCCATGTCCGGGTGCCTCCTTGGCGGATCGATGTTGAGTCTCTTCTTCTTGTGCGGATATCGCCGCGGGCGGCTCTTCCAGAACACGTCGTCCGGGTGGACCAGGGCGCCGATGCCGCGGGCGCGGCCCGGCAGCACGAACACCCGCTTGCCCCACAGCCCGCGCTTCCCGGCCAGCAGCAGGTCGTCCAGGAGCAGGAGAAAATCGTGGAGATCGACGGGCCGGCGCAATCCCTCCCGCAGCACGCGGACGAAGGGCTCGCCGGGCGCTTTCTCAGCAAGCCTGCGAAGGTCCACGCCGTCGACCCCGGTGCCGGCGAAGTCGATGGTCCAGTCGCCCATCATCCGGCCGGCCTGGGCGTACGCCCTGCGGTAGTTCGGCCGCCGGACGCGAACGCGCAGCACGTCGAACTCATCGTTCACCGGGATGGAGATCACGGGCCGATCGCCGGCACGAGGATCGCCCACGGAACCCAGCAATATGACCGCCAGCGCCGCGACCGACCAGAACCGCATTCGATCTCTCACGGCTATTCCCGCGGCATCGAAAGCGCCCGTCGCACCGCTTCGAAACTCTTGGGATCTATCAGGTAGCTGTAATGGGTGAAAGGCGTCATGTCCACCTGCTCGGCGCCGTCGAGCAGGGCCGACTCGGCCGGCAGCACGAACAGGTCGTTGCGGCTCCACATTGTGACCACCCGCACCTTGCGCGGCACCGATCTGCCTTCGAGCCGTCGCACCAGCTCGCTGTCGGGCCGTAGCTCGCGCAGGGCCACGGTGTTGGCGTATCGGGCCGGGTAGGTGCCGTGATGCGGGGTGCCCAGGGTGATGAGGGTCTTGACCGAGCTGGCCAGGCGGTGCTCCTGGATGGCCAGGCGGGCGACCACCCCGCCCAGGCTGTGGGCCACCATCTCCACCTGCTTTTCGCCGGTGACCTTCCTGACCTGCCGGACGAAGCTGGCCAGCACCCCGGCCTGCTCCTCGACGGACTGGCCGCCCTCGAAGTGGATCCGGTAGGATCGCTTGCGGCCGGCCAGCCGGAACAGCCAGCTCATCAGCAGGAAGTTGCCCCGGTTGCCGCCGTGCCCGTGGACGAAGACCAGCGGCGGGTGACCGTCCGGCTCGCCCGCCTCGATCTCCTCGTCCCGGCCCGAGAACAGCGAGTAGGCCAGCAGCGGGACCTGCACCAGGTGGCGCTGCACGTCCGGGTCGACGGCCCGGTAGAGGTCCGCCGCCTGCCGACCGACGAAGGCCCCTCCGGTCAGAAGGCCGCGGCCCACCAAGGCCAGCGAACGCAGCAGCCAGTTTCCCGTCTCGTCGCCCTGTTCCAACCCAACACCTCGCTCGACAGGCCACCAGGGTACACCCAAGCGCGGCGGTTCTCAAATCATCGCTTTACATCCACCTGGAATAGATCCAGAGTCGGGCCCATGTCGAACCAATTCACGTGCATCGAGTGCGGCGAGACCTTCAGCGTGCCGCAAGCGGCCCTGGACAAGTACCCGGGCTGGACCCCGCGCAAGTGCCTCGGATGCCGCGACTCGACCCGGGTGGCCGCCGGCGCCGAAACCAAGCCTAGAAAACCAGCCTTCCAGTCCAGGAAGATCCGCCTCAATTCTTCCTGCCCGACCCTGGCCCAGGTCCTGGAGCGCTTCCATGGCGGGCCCAAGACCGGCCTGTTCACCGACGGCAGCGCCCAGCCCAACCCGGGCCCGGGCGGCTGGGGGACGGTCTACGTCAAGAACGACCGCGTGGTCATACAGCGCCACGGCCACGAGCCGGACACCACCAACAACCGCATGGAGCTGATCGCCCTGATCGAGGGCTACAAGATGGTGCCCAAGGGTATTGACACGTTGGTGTTCACCGACTCCGAGCTGTGCTTCAACACCCTGACCAAGTGGGCCGCCGGCTGGAAGGCCCGCGGCTGGCGCCGCAAGTCGGGCGCGATCAAGAACCTCGAACTGGTCCAGGAGCTCTACGCCCTCTATCTGACTCGCCCCGAGCTGAAGCTTCAATGGACCCGCGGTCACGCAGGCTCGCGCTGGAACGAGTACGCCGACTCCCTGTCCACCGCCTGGACCCGCCACGAGCTGTGACCAGGGGAGTATCGTCCATGGATAAAAGCAAGAAAAGACGAAGATACCTGATCAACACCAAGTTCCAGATCAAATGGACTCTGATCATCACTCTCGTCGGCACCCTCGCCGCGGCATTCTTCTCCGTGGCCCTCTGGTATTACATCGAAAGACAAAACACCCTCCTTCAGGAAGGAATCGAGACCGACAAGACTCTGAAGACGAAGTCCGAAGATCTCATGATCGTTCTGCTCAACATGCCCGACCGGACCGAGAAGGAAAAACAGCGCTACATCAAACGTCTGAGCGAGATAGACCGGCGATTCGAGACCAGCCGGCGGAACAAGGCCGAACTCATGGCCGACAACAAGGTGTTGAAGTATCTCATCGTCGCGTTCGTGGTCCTGATCGGGGTTTTCCTGTTCGCCTGGGGTGTGTTCCTCACCAACAAGGTGGCCGGGCCGCTGTACGTGATAAAATATCACCTTCAACAGCTGGAGGCGGACGGAAGGGTCGTCACCCGCCCGCTCAGGAAAGGCGACGAGTTCCAGGACGACTACGAAACGATCCGCAAGATCCTGGACAAGCTGTCATCGGGCTGATCGAAGGCGGGTTCGGACCCCAAGGGTCTGGTGAGTCTCATCTCATCCGGCAGTCCAGCATATGCGGCTCGAACACCGAGCCGATCAGCAGGCGATCGCCGATCCTGGCCGCGACCGACGATCCGGACAGGTCGGCACCGTCTCTCAGGAGGATTGTAGTCCTGCCACGTGACCCAAACCGAAGCTGGACCTACTTCGGATGGCTGGCGCTGTTCGCCTGCACGCTGGTTGGAAGCGCCGTGTTGGTGGCGTGCTTCGTACCCCTTACCGACATGAACCGGTGCAGATGGCCGCATGTGATTCCGGGTTGGCCCGGTGATGTCTGGTTCTCGCTTTCGTCGGCCGCGCTTCTTGCCCTCGGCTTGATCTTGTCGGACGTCGCGCGCAGGTCGGACCAGGAAAACTTCCGCCGCAAGCGGTTCATTCCGGGCGGCCTGGTCGCCTCCCTGGGTGTTGGTTTGGGTGCATTCTGTTCAATCCGGCAGTCACTGGGAATCGAGGATCTGCCACCCTGCATGGCCTTCACCGATGCCCCGATCGCTCTCTTTATCTCGTGGTTCTCCCTGGTCGCCGGCCTCTGGCTGGTGGTTGCTGGGACCTGGGCATTGGTCATGATGCTGCCCTCGGCGGTTCGCGCCTGCAACTGCGACCTGGATCTCACCGCACTCAAGCAGGTTCTCTGGCTGAGGACCGGACCGGCGTGGATCGCCTCGGTAGGGTTCGAGATCGCGACCGAAGAAAAGAAAGATGTCTTCGAGATATCACTTGCCGGGAACACCCGATGGGCGGAGGCGCACAGGCGTCTTCTCGAGGTCGAAAACCGCGAAAAGCACCCGCTACGGCTGCTGGTAAAGAACGATATGACAGGGCCCGACCCTGTGCTGGAGAAGACGCATGTCCTGGAGCGATGACAGGTTGAAGGTCGCGATGGGTGCCGCTGCGCACCGAGCTGTGGCACCTGCTGGAGTCGGACAAGGGCATGGGGCAGGCCAGCTTCACGGCCGGGATCCGGGACTTTCCCAGGGCCATCCGCGAACAGCGCCCCTGCCTGCTGTCGGCCCGGCGGGCGCTGGACATCGTCAAGTTCGCCTACGCCCTGATCATGGCCGCGCGCCGCTCCGGCTGTGAAGCGGCCGTCGATACGATCGCCATGGAACAAAGAAGTGCAGCGACTGTACGCTCGCTCATCCGCTGCGCTCGCCTTGCACCACGGGACCGAGATCGCGGCGCACGTCCTGGGCAAACTTCCCGAATCCCTTGGGACAACGTCTTTCCACCCTTTCGATGTCCAGGACAGAAGCGATCCTTTCCAGGTCAGCTCCTCTCACCTTCCGTCCGGCCAGGGCATGCAACGCCTCTTTGGGATTTTCGATTTCTTCTGGATCCGACTGCGTCTGAACGGGCCCAGAGAGGTCCAACGCTTCCATCAGCACCTTCTCGTCTGCCAGTAGCCAGGCCTCTTCCTCCTGGATCGCCAACCCCAACGCTCTGGGTATCGGCACCTCTGCCAGGTCCGCTCCCTGCTGCAAAGCACCGCGACGTTCGGCAGGCTGCGCGCCGTCGTTGTCGATCACGATGGCGACTCCATCGTCTCCCCGGAGATGAGCCGCCTCGATCGCGAGCTGTACTTTCAATGCTATTCCGCCGCGACGGTGCAGTGTCGGCAATCTCAGACCGTGGACTTCGACCCATTCCCGTTCGCCCAGGAGGCGCTCGATCAAGACACAGACTGCGCCTCTGTGCCCTTCTTTCCCATCCCTGCCGATGTCACGGGTTCCTTCGCCGTAGACCTTGATCTTCAAGATCGGGCTCCGCCGCCAATGTGTTCATCGCCGAAGGCCGTCCACAGCTCCCCGAGCTTGAAATCGCGCAGCTTCTCCTTCAGATCGGGCAGGTCTGACAACCGAGCCACCCGCGTTCCCGCCTCCCTGGACCTCGTCACCACCCGGACCTCTTCCGGCTCCGCGTGGTCGAGCAGGTAGGGCGAGTGAGTGGTCATGATCACCTGGACCGGCCTGTCTCCGAAATCTCCCTCGGTCAGCCGCCGGAACAGGTGCATGATCATCTCGAGGTTTTCCGGGTGGATCCCGTTCTCGGGCTCTTCGACGAGCATCGTCTTGGGCGAACCAGGAGAATGGATAATGGCGAGAAAACCCAGTGCGAACAGCAACCCGTCCGAGGCCTGCCAGGCGGGAATGTCGACACCACCAGGCAGCCGGAACCAGATCGACTTGCCGACGCCGGGGGCCAATTGCGTCTGGGCGGATCGGACAAGTACTTTCTCGACCAGAGGGGAGAATTTCCGTAGGTCCTCCTCGATTGCGTCGAATCGGTCGCGCTCCGCGCCGAGGTAGTAATCCAGCAACGCCGCCAGGCCGGAACCATCAATCCCGATCTGTGGCACTCCGTCCGCTTCGATGGGGCATGGTTCGGACAGCGCTTCGCTGTTGAAGCTATAGAGTGAGAAGAAACGGAACGGGAAGAGGCGTTCCAGTACCTTTTCAGGTAACGAATTGGTGGAGGCAAAAGACAGGTCCCTGCTCCTGATTGACTCCCCTGCCCTGAACACCTTCCTCTCGCCATCGAGAAGGACGTGAATCATCCCGTCTATTTGCAAGACGATTCTCTCCGGCCCTGCAGACAGGATCTCCTTGACAATGTCCACTTCATTATTTCGAAATCCAAGGGTCAGGTCATACTGCAGTTTCCTCTTCTCGTCTTCCGGATCGCGAAACAGCAACAAGAACTCGCACGCCGTCTCTCGTTCGCCAGAAAACTCCGAAGCCCTGGTCAAATCGTACCTGCGCTGAAAAACCTTCCCTTTGGGTGGTGTGCTCCTGCCCCGTGCAGTCTTTTCGTCTGCCAACGTCTTCATGACCATCAGACAGTCCAGCAAGCTCGACTTGCCCGAGTCATTTGGACCGATCAGGACGGTCAACGGCGTGAATTCCACCCCGACATCCTTCAAACATCTGAATCCTTTGACTTTCAGGCAGATCAGCATGGCACTTCCCTCTTCAACCTGTCACGCTCTCCCAGCAGCCTCGAGAGTCGTGGGCCGACAATTCCTTGCCAAACACCGACATTCCAGGCTGGAGGAATAGTAGCACCAACCGAGAGAAAACAGAAGAAATTGGACCATTGTCCAGGGCTGACGCACGTATTCCACCCTCCCCCCCGCCCCCTCCCGCCAGCGGGAGGGGGTGTAATATGCTGATATCATGGCGGAAAACTCCCTCCCCCGTCAAGGGGGAGGGCGGGGGTGGGGGTGAAAAGAGTGCACGGCGCGGTCACCTCCGAACCGGTCGAGATCCGGCTCGGAAAACCCGCCCGTGCCAAGCCCGAGCTCTGAGCGACTACGGCTTCCCCTCCCCTTCGAACCACCGGCTGGCCACCTCGAACAGTTCCGAAAGCTTGTCCTTGTCGATCTGGACGAAGAGCCCCTCCCCCACGGCGGCCTCCTTCCCGTCCGGGAGCAGCAACCGGCCGCGGGCGATCACCTTGCGGCCGTCGACCCGGTCCACCCGGGCCTCGAACGTGGCCACCGTGCCCAGCGGCATCATGTTCTTGTACTCGATGGTCAGCCGGCCGGCCAGCACGACGTGGCCGGCCAGGAAGGCCGCTCCGCCCATGACCTCGTCCAGCAGCGCGGCCATGCTGCCGCCGTGGGCGTGTCCCGGCGGCCCCTCCGCCCCCGGTCCGAACCACACCTTGCCCACCATGGCCCCGTCGCGCTCGCGCTTGAAGTACCGCACCCGCAGCCTGTCCCCGTCGGGCTCTCCCGAAACGAACGAACGGCCCATGCCCATGGGCTCCGAGATGTCGATCGCCCTCCAGCCCGGCTCGGGCGTCAGCTCGTCGGGCGGCTGAAGACAGCACATGTTGGAAGTCTATTGCCATGTCGACCGAAACTCAATCGCGGTCATCGAGGTATTATTTTCTGCTCGAATGACCTACAATGGCGGTATCGGACACCCCACGGGGAGGACGCCATGAAATCGCATCGTTCCCTTGCCCTCGCAGGCGTGCTGGCAATTCTGTGCCTGGCAGCGCCGGCCTGCGACTCGAACACCTCCGGAGACAGGGACGGATCGGTCGAGGATCCCTGTGCCGACAACTTCGACCCCATGTGCGGCGAGCCGTGCATCAGCTCGGTGGACTGCGGTGACGACCTGTACTGCGGCACTGACAAGACCTGCACGGCCGACTGCACCCCGGGCGGGGACGAGTGCGGCGAGGACGCCATCTGCGTGGACCACGGCCACTGCATGGACACCTGCGCCGGGGTGGAAGTCGACCTGGCGCTGGTGATCCCCACGGTCCTGCTGCTGATCGACCAGTCGGGCAGCATGGACGAGAACTTCGGCGGCCGGACCCGCTGGGATGCGGTCGAGGCGGCGCTGACCGATCCGGCGACCGGGGTGGTCCCGGCCCTGCAGGACGAGATCCGCTTCGGGTCCAGCCTGTACACCAGCCACGGCGGCTTCGGAGGCGGCGACTGCCCCGTCCTGCAGACCGAAATCCCCCGGATGAACAACGCGACGGCGATCGAGCAGTTGCTGTCCGGCAACGGACCCGAGGGGGACACCCCCACCGGCGAGTCCCTGGTCGCGGTGACCGACATCCTTGAGGCACTCCCGCCCGATCCGGACAATCCCGGCGGCGGGTCCCTGATCGTGCTGGCCACGGACGGCGAGCCCGACACCTGTGCCGAGCCCAACCCGCAGAACGGCCAGGAGGACTCGATCGCCGGCGCCCAGTACGCGTTCAGCCACGGGATCAGGGTGGTCGTGTTGAGCGTGGGCTCGGGCGTCAGCGCGGGCCACCTGCAGGATATGGCCAACGCCGGCTCGGGCCGGCCGGTGGGCGGACCCGACAACGCCCCCTACTACGTGGCCAACGACCCGGCGGCCTTGCTGGCCTCCTTCGATGAGATCGTCCAGGGCGCCCGGGGCTGCATCTTCGCACTCGACGGCGAGGTCGAGCCCATCGAGTATGCCGCCTACGGCCGGGTGGAGCTGAACGGCACCGAGCTCCCGTTCGACGACCCGGACGGCTGGCGGTTGATCGACCCCTCCACCCTGGAACTGCTCGGCGCGGCCTGCGAGACCTTCCTCGAAAGCGAAGAGGTCTCCCTGACCGCCACCTTCCCCTGCGGCTCCATCGCCACCGATTGACCCGCGTGTGGCTCCGTTCGCCACAAGCGTGGCGACACGGACACAGATCCGTCCACTTCGATCCGTATCTTCCTGATTGCAAAACTATTTTTATTTGGCATCGCAGTTGCAAGATCCCTGGAGTAAACACGGGAGAACCTCGCATGGAATCCGAACTCCAACGCTCAGCAAAAGACCCGGATCAGCCAGCCAGGTCGGTCCTGCTGTGCTTGGCCCTGGTCACCCTGGCGACCGGCTCCTTGCTCGCCCTGCTGGTCTTCAAGGGATGCGTAAGCGCTCCGGCCGGCCTCCGGGCTGACGGGCATGGAACGGGAATCGAGACCCGGGCCGCAGTGATGACGGATCGGCGCGGACGGGTGGTGGCCGTGTTCGAACCCGAAAGCCGCCGGTCCGTCAGCCTGGCGCCCTTCTACACCGATCACTGCCTCGGCCTGCTGGACAGCCGGAAGCATCGGATCGTCCTGGCCATGGACCTGTCCATGCAGCAGAAGGTCCGCCGTATCCTGGCCCGCGGCCTGCGCGCCGCGCGCGAGCGACTCGAGGGTGAACCCGGCCTCGTGGCCGGGGTGGTGGTGGCCATCGAGCCGACCAGTCGCCGGGTGAAGGCCATGTCCGGGCTGCAATCGGACGGCCGGATCGTCACCGACCTGAGCCTTGGCGCGTTCGAGGTCGATCCGCTGCAGTTGACCAACGCCTATGCCACCCTGGCCGCGGGCGGCATCCACGCCCGGCCGGTCTTCTTCTCCCTCCCGCCCTTCACCAGCCGACGGGTTCTCGGCCCGGAGCAGGCCCGGGCCGTGACCCGCATGTTGAGCCTGTGCCACGGATCGGCCTGCAAGCGCGGCAGCACGGAGGACGGGAGGAACGGCTGGTTCGTCGGCTACGGCCCGCAGCTGGTGATCGGGGTCTGGATCGGAATCGAGCCCGGCCTGGTGCCCGCGGATCCGATCACCCTGACCCGTCAAGCCGAACAGGTCTGGCTCGAGACGATGTCCTCGGCCATGCAGATGATCTGACCGCGATTTGCCTTCCCTCCGTGATTGTTCTGTGACCATGTTTCGAGTACGCTGTGGTCGAGCAGACTCGGGAGTCGACATGAAGAAGGCGATCATCGGACTGGTGGTGATGGCGGCCATCGTGGCCGGCGTGTTCCTGTTCTGGCGCGACGCCGAGCGAGGGGGTTCCGGCGACGGGGTCGAGCCTGCAGAGGTGGGCGGGCCTCTTGCCGCAGCCGAAGAAGAGTCTCGAGCGCCCGCTTCGAGACCCGCGCCCGTGCCGCGGCAGAGCATGCCGCGGGTGATCGAGGACGACGATCCGGAGGGCGTTCTCCGGCTCGAGGGTCAGGTGCTGGATCAGGGCGACCTTCCCGTGGAAGGAGCTGCGGTGACCATCAGCACCAGGCCGGCCCGCACGGCCAGGACCGGGAAGGACGGCACCTTCCTCTTCGACAAGCTGATCGGCCGCCGCTACCGGCTTACCGCCCGGCACGGGAACGACGTGGGCGGGCCGGTGATCCACAAGCTGACCGATCGGTCCGACCCGGCCATCATTCGCTTGCGCCTGGGCGCCGTGGTCGAGGTCAGCGTCGTGGCCGCGGACAGCGGTCAGGCCGTGGCCGGAGCGCTCGTGGAGCTGCGTTCCGCCGACGAGCAGCCGGCCGTTACCGACGCGGCCGGCAAGGCGACCTTGCGCGGAGTGGCGGGCGGCTACTCGACCCTGGCGGTGCAGGCCAGCGGCTTCGCGCCCGCCCACCAGCTGCTGATGGTGCCCGAATCGGCCACCGAGCCGGTCAGGACCCGGGTGGTGCTGCAACGCGGCGCCGGGGTTACCGGACACGTGAAGGACGAGAACGGCCGAGCCGTGGTCAAGGCCCGGGTGGTGGCGATCGACACCGCGGCCCTGTTCGACCTGTCCGACGCCGAACGGGACGGGGCGCTCAGCGACGACCAGGGCCGGTTCGTCATCCAGGCCCTGGCCGCCGGCACCTACCGCCTGGTAGCCTCCCACGAGGACTACCCCCACGCATCTTCCAGGGCGGTTGAGGTTGCCGGCTTCAGGCCGACCGAGGGGATCGAGATCGTCATGGAGCCCGGCGCGAGCGTGTCCGGCCGGGTGGTGAGCGGCGAGGGGCAGGCGGTGCCCTGGGCACAGGTGCGCATCGGCACCAGGAGCGGCACCCCGTTCTCCGGGGTGTTCGGCGGCGCACAACAACGGAGCACCACCGCCGATGAGCAGGGGGTGTTCGAGCTCAAGGGCCTGCCGCGCGAGGAGCTGATCGTCATGGCCGTGGGCGAGCACGCCTCGAGCGACACGGTCCCCGTGGACCTGCGCGAACGGTCCAGGGTGGACGGGCTGGAGCTGACCCTGGCGGTGGCCGGCAAGATCGCGGGCACGGTTGTCACATCTTCAGGCGAGGCGGTTCCCGAGGTGGAGGTCAGCGCCCTTCCCGACATCTGGGCCGGGGGAATCGAGGAAGGCACCCGCCTGCGCGGCCGGTCCTTCGCGGTCACCGACGGAGCCGGCCGGTTCGTGCTGAAGGGACTGCCCGAGGGCATCTTTCGGCTGCGCGCCTCGCGCTCCTCAGGGGCCTTCAAGCAGCACATGCAGCCCGGCGTCCAGGCCCGGACCGGCGACGAGGACGTGGAGTTGATCCTCGATCGCGAGGGCGGGCTGAAAGGCAGGGTGGAGTTCTCGGACCACGGCGTGCCGGACCGCTTCAGCGTGGCCATAAGCTTCCCGCCGGGAGTCCCGTTCTCCGGCTCGGGGGGCGCCTTCGAGCTGCCCGAGGTGGCGCCGGGCACCTACCGGGTGATCATCCGCGGCCAGCAGTTCGCAGACCGCGTGGTGCCCGACGTGCGTGTCCAGGCCGAGCAGGTCACCGACATCGGAGTCGTTCGGGTCAAGCACGGCCGGATGGTCACGGGCAGGGTGGTCGAGGAGAACGGCTCGGTGGTGCCAGGGGCCTCGGTGGTACTGGCCCGCAACCTGGTGGGCGACGGCACCAGCCTGACCCTGGAGTTGGGCGCCGGGGCAGAGGAGCAAATGGGCCTGCGCCGGACCGTCTCCGACGCGGACGGCGCCTTCCGTATCGGCGGGGTCGGGACCGAGCAGTTCGTGATCGTCGCCGAACACGAGAAACTCGGCCGCTCCACGCCCGCGACCCTGCTGGCCGGCACGGTCAGCCCCTCGTTCGACCTGACCCTGCACGGCTTCGGCAGCGTCACGGGCAAGGTGACCTCGGGCGGCGAGCCGGCCAAGGGCGCCATCGTCTCTGCCACCGTCAGGGGAGAGACCAGCCAGACCATCGTGGTGCACGCTGGCGACGACGGCTCCTTTCTGATCGCCAGGCTGCCGGCCGGCGAGCACCGCATCGGCGCCAACCTGGTAACCGGCGGGGGCCTGGGCAGCAGGGGCGAGGCCCGGATGGTGACCGTGCGCGCCGGCGAGCGCCTGGTGGTGGACATCGACCTCCCGACCGGCCACGTGGACCTGACCGTCCACGTCCAGGGCGCGGACGGCGCGACCATCGACTCGGCCCAGATCCTCATCCTCAAGGGACAGGTCCAGCTCTCCGTGGCCGCGGACCTGGCCAAGGCGGCCGCCTCGGCCGAGGGCGGAATAATGTCCTCCTTCTGGATGCCGGCCAAGCCGGCGCAGTTCGCAGAACTCGTCCCGGGCGAGTACAGCCTGTGCGCGATTCCCATCAACGGCGACATGAACGACCCGGCCTTCCTCCAGAAGCTCCAGAAGCACCGCATGAGTCTCAAGGTCCACTGCTCCCCGCTGGTCGTCGAGTCGAGCCCCCAATCCCAGACCCACACCGCAGTTATCCCCCCCATGGACCCCCTGCCCCCCGATCCCCCTGCCGACACCACCCCGTAACAATAACGCCCCCGCCACGTCGACGTAGGCGTAGACGTAGACGTCGGCGGCCTTTCATCGGACCGCACGGCCAGGAGTACTGCGGACGGGTGTCCATCCTGATCGAGCCCCCGGAGGTGAAGGCCTGCGACCTGACCTTCGGCGCGTCCTTCCAGCACGGGGTGCACCACCTGCCCATCCAGTCGCTGCACAGGCAAATCGGCCCCCCCGCCCGGCGGGTGCACCTGGAGCTCGACCTGTCAACCCCGATACAGCTTGTGTGCGACGCCCTGTCTCGCGTGGACGGCGACGAGATACGTCTGTTCGTCCACTCCGGCCCCTATTGACCCGAGCCCGTTACACGCGTACCAGCAGATCGGCGATGCGTTCGAAGTAGGCCGCGCCGGCCCGGTACTGGATGTCGTTGTGGCCGGCGTCTGGCACCCGGAAAAAGACCTTGCCGGGGTCCTGGCAGGCCTGGTGCAGCATCTCGCCGTCCTCGAAGGGGATGACCTCATCCTGCTCGGCGTGCATTACCAGGGTGGGCAGGCGGACGTCGCCCATCTTGGCGTGGTTGCGCGGGCCCATGTCCTCGGTTATCCCGAGGCGCCGGGCCGGCACGCCGATCAGCTCGAGCAGCGGCACGATCCGGGCGAAGCCGCTCTCCACGATCAGCCCGGCCACCTGGTCCGGCCGCTGGTGGGCGATCTCGATCGCCGGGGCCGAGCCCAGGGAGCGCCCCATGACCACCAGCGGACCCCCGTGGCCCGCGTCGGCCAGCACGCTCCTGGCCTCGTCCAGGGTGCGCAACGCGTCGGGCAGGAAGGTGTCGAGCGACGGCCTGCCCGTGCAGGGGCCGTATCCGCGGTACTCGCCCACCACGAACGAGGCCGGCAGCGCGTGGAACATCCCGGCCAGCGGGTCGTAGTCCCGGGCGGTTTCGCCGTTGCCGTGGAAGAATAGGATCACGGGCGCCTCACGCCCGATAAGGAACAGGCGCAGCCTCAGGCGCACTCCTTCGTCCACCTCGAACAGGTGGTCGCGGGCGCCGGGCGCCTCGGGGCCGTACGGGGAATCCGGACGGGGGAAGAACACCGCCGATGCCACGGTCTGCTCGTTCACGGGGGCAGCTCCGTCTTCAGGCGGATCCCCTGGTGGGCCTCGATGTGGTCCAAGAGGACAAAGTCGCTGCGCAGCGCGGCGGGGTCTTCGCCGCGCTGGCGGATGCGGGCCGCGGTCACCGGGCCGAGCCAGCCGTCCACGGCGTCAAGGTAGGGGATTGCGTGGGGATCGACGCCCATGATGCGCGCGCAGGTGGCGTCCACGGCGGGCGGGTTGCGGCCCATGACGATCACCCCGGAGCGCCTGGGAGTGCCCATGATCGGGCCGTCTCCCTCCATGCCCACGATCCCGTCCACGATGGCGAAGTGCGGCCGCAGGGTGGCGGCGATGTCCACGATGGACTCCTGGAGCCCGGCGTAGTGCAATGAGTTCTTGGGCCAGCCGTAGAGCACGCCTGGCATCAGGCCGAACAGGTTCTTCATCGACAGGGTCACACCGGCCCAGTGGTGGGTCTTCATCTTGGCAAGCGAGACTATCCAGTCCACGCTCCGCAGCACGCGGGGAAAGGTGAACGAGCGAAGGCCGGTGTAGGGCCCCGCGTTCTGACGGGTGTAGCCCGCGTCGTAGTTCAGATCCAGAAACGGTGTCCGGTCCTCGAACAGGACTTCGGCCAGCCCGGATTCCTCGATCACCAGCAGGGTGTCGCGCCGGTGCCCCGGGCCCTCGCCCACCAGCACCTCGGCCGCGTCCAGGCGCAGGAAGGCCTCGATCGCGCCGCGCACCACCAGCGGGTGGGTGTTGATGTGACCGGCGCCCGCGTGGGGCTCGACCAGGTTGGGCTTGAGCAGGATCCGCTTTCCGCGCACCTCGCGCGGCGTAATGCCCAACTCCGCGAGGCCTCGCGAGAGGACCTCGCCGAGGTCGGTGCCGTAGTCGGCTACCTCGATCGCCAGCACGTCCGCATCGAAGCCCGGCCGCAGCGCCTGCCAGAGCGCACCCGCGCCGGCGCCCAGGCCGGCTCCGGCCAGGGCCGCGCCTATGAACCTGCGCCGGGTCCAGCGACGCTGCCTCGCCTCGGTGTTCCGTTCGCTCTTCACGGCGGCGGCTCCTCCGTGGCGAGCCCGCGCAGCAGACCCTGCCGGGCGAACCACGCCAGCGCCAGCAGCCCGAGGTTTTCCGTGTTGTAACCGCCGTAGCGTTTCCGGCGCGCGAAGCACTCGGCGATCCTCTCGTCGGCCGAGGCAGGACGCTCGCCCCAGGCGGCCAGGCCGAGGATTGCCCAACCAAGGGACAGAGGGGTCCGCAGATCCGCGACGGTATTTTTCAGATAGGCGATGCTCGCCCTCACTCGCCGTTCTCCGACGCTGTCCTGAAGGGCGCACAAGGCCACACCTGTGCTCTGGGCCAGGGGAAGCAGCTCCCTGCCGAACGAGACCTTGTTGCCGTAGTTCCATCCGCCGTTCGGCAACTGGCGGTCCATCAGCAGACGTTGGGCCTCGACGGCCCGCTCGTGCTCGCCTTGACCGGTCAGCCGCAGCACCATGAAGGCCGTGGCGGTCGGCTCGATCCAGGAATGGGTGCCGGCAATCCAGGGCCAGCCGCGCAGGGTCTTGTCGTGGCCCACGGGCGAGTCGGGCGGGTTGGGAACCGCGTCGCCGCCGGTCTCGAGCAGGTACGCCACCGCCCTGGCTCTCTGCTCGCGGTGCTCCGCGCACCCGTGCCAGGCCAGCGCGGCCAGCGCCGTGGGCCAGTCCGCCTCCGGCGACTCCCTCGACACTGAAATACAGCCGTCTTCCCGCTGCCGGTCCGCCAGCCAGGCGCGGGCCCGCGCCACCCGCGCGGCCTCGACGCCTGCGACCGAGAGCCCCAGCACGGCCCAGGCAGTCGAATCGGGCCGGGACCCCTCGGGTTCAGCGATCGAGCCGGGTGTCGGGTTGCCGGGCGGAAAACCGCCGTCCGGCAGGGCCCGCTTCGACAAGAAGTCCAGGAGTTGGGCGCTCGCCTCCATGGGGGAACTATCGCACCGGTGAAATTCCGGATCAACCGGCTTTATTTCCCACCTGCCCGTGATATGATTTGACTCGTATGAACGACACGAGGAGAGCTCCTGCCATGAAGCGCTATTCGAATCCTCTGGTGTTGCTCGGACTGACGGCCTGGCTGGCCCCGGCCGCGGCCTGGGCGGGCGTGGTCAAGGGCCCGTACCTGCAGAACGTTCGCGCCGACGGCATCACCATCGCGGCGGAGACCGACAACGGCTCCGCCTGCAGCGTGTCCTGGGGCGAGGGGCTCGGCCTGACCGCGGCCCTGGTCGCCGACGGGATCCACCACGAGGGAACCATCGAGGGACTGCAGCCTTCCACCTGCTACCCGTACCGGCTGACCTGCGGCGCCGAGACCAGCCCCGAGGCGAGCTTCTGCACCGCACCGTCAGCGGGCGAGCCGTTCAGCCTGGTGGTGTTCGGCGACACGCGCTCCAACCACGTGATGCACGCCGACGTGATCCGGGCCATCGCGGCCGAGGGTGTGGACTTCTTCATAAACACGGGCGACCTGGTCGCGGACGGCGGCCTGGAGGAGGACTGGGCGCCGTTCTTCGAGGTGGAGGGCGAGCTGCTGCGCGAGGTGCCCATGTTCCCGGTGGTTGGCAACCACGACGAGGACGGCGGTGACATAGACATTTACTCCCGCCTGTTCGCCGTGCCGTCCGGGAGCTCGGGCAGCGAGCGCTACTACGCGTTCACCTATGGCAACGCCCGCTTCATCGCGCTGGACAACCAGTCGATCGCGCTTGGCCGCCCCGAGGACCACACCGACCAGGGCGACTGGTTCGCAGCGGAGCTCGCCCGCACCGCGGCCGACCCGGACATCGAGCACACCTTCGTTTTCGTGCACGCGAACATGTACAGCGCCGACGACTCCCGCACCGGCGACGAGGGCCTGCGCCTGTGGCGCGACGCCATGCTCGAGCACGGCGTGGACTTCGTCTTCTCCGGCCACGATCACCACTACGCGCGCGGCCAGGCCGACAACGGCCTCGGGTTCGTCGTCACCGGCGGCGGCGCCGGCCTGTACGACTTCAGGGAAGGCTTCGAGACCGAGGGCGATCCCATCGAGGTCGCGGTCTGGGGCTGGCTGCCCGAGCCGGGCGACAAGCCCTTCACCCTGCACTGGACCCGCAAGGTCCACCACTACATCCGGATCGACATCCAGGGCCCCCTGTTCTCGGCCTGCACCAAGGAGGTCCCGGGCGGCATGGACGGCCCGGGCGTGTCCTTCGACTGCTTCTCCTACGGCGAAGATGATCCCGACGATCCCGGCGACCCCGACGACGGACCAAGCGGCTCCGGATGCGGCTGCGCCACCGGCTGCGCCCCGTCCACCGGCGGATTGCTGCTGCTGGTCTGCCTGGCTCCGCTGGTTCGGCGCCGGTACCGTCTGTAGGTTCCACGGCCACCTGGGCGGGCGGCTCGTCCAGTTCCATCTCCAAGACGGAATTCATTCTATCCGTATATTCACCGCCGCATGAGAAAATGTGCTAACCTATCCCAGGAAATCGACCAACACTGGCTGAGGAACGTCGCCGCGCTGCGACCCTTTGACGCCTCGCAGCTGCTTCGGGGGAAGAACCCATTTCGTTTCGGCGCGTCGATCGAGGGCCTGTTCGCCGCCTACCGCGATCGGTACCCACCGGACCGCGAGGTGATCGAGATCCTGGTGGCGCTTACCGAATACGAGACCAACACCCTCAAGGTCTTCTCGACCTGGGATCCGCGCTACACGCAGGAGGAGCGCGAGCGATTCGAGAAAGCCTCGACCGCGATGCCCCATCTGGGCATCAGTCCCATCCCGATCCGGAACAAGCATTACTTTGACGGTGGCTATCTGAACAATCTCCCGATCCACCCGCTCGCCGGACGTGACCTGGATGAGATCTGGCTGATCCCGTTGTTCCCGTTCCGCAACCGTTCCCTGCTGCATCGCGCCTTCGGGATACGTTATCCCTATCTGCGTCGCCTGTCCTCGAACGCCTACGTGAACTCCCTGTTGGGGCTCTTTGATCAAGCCATACACCCGGTGGACCTTTCCCGCATCCAGGAGCACACCGTCGTCGTGGCGCCTTCTGGCTTTCTCCAGGCCATGTGGCTCTTTCAGCCCGCCCATGCCCTGAACTTTTCAGAGCGAAACATCCGGCACCTGCTCGAGGTCGGCCACGCCGACGGGACGAGCGTCTGCCGGCGGTATCTGGAGGGACGTTCCGAGGCCAACAATCGACGGTAGCCGTTCTGGTATTGGTTTGTTGCTTCTGCCGTCTTGTTTGCATGTATGGCTGGAGCGCTGGTACCATGTAGCACGTCGCATGAACACAACACGCGGACCGATCGGCTCGACGCCGATGGGGCCGGGAGGAACATTCCGATGAACGTAAAAGTGGTTGTCCTGAGCGCGCTGTTGATCGTGGCCGTGGTCTTCGTGGCCTGTGACACTAAGAAGGGAACCGAGGGCGGCGTGAAGACGATCGCGTGGACGGACAAGACGCCGCCCGAGTACAAGCGGGACGTCTTCCAGCCCCTGCTCGAAAAGACCCTGGCCGATGCCGGTCTGAGCGTCCGGCTGGTGGGCTTCGACTGCAAGGAGCCGCCGTGCATCGCCATGATGCACAACTACGAAAAGACCGGCAAGTCCACTGGCCTGGCCGGCAGCACGCTCTGGAAGAGCGAATCCAGAAGCATCGTGCTGTCGGGATACTCCGACCTGGTCGACTGCGGCGACGGGCGCAAGGAGCGGGTCGAGCTGCTCTCGCCCCACAAGGTCCTTCCCGCGCGGACCGACGAGGAGAAGAACCGCTCCAGGCGCCTGCGGGCCCGCTGGGACGAGATCATGAAGAACTGGAAGTGCGAGCCGGCCTCGTAGCTCCGGTCTCCCGAATCAAGGCTCGTCTTCCGCCGTCCGACCCGTCAGGAAGCAGGCCAGGCGGTTCTCGGCCGCGTACTCGCACTTCACCTCGTAGTGGTGCCGCAGGAAGGTGTCGAGCAGGAAGTGGAACCGCTCCGGGGGCTGATCCAGGTCCAGGGCGTACAGGTACTCACCAGACTCGCTCTCGACCAGCTCGGCCCGGTAGCCGGCCTTTTCGAAGAAACGGGCTATGGGCAGCAAGGGCAAGGGATCGATCTCACCCTCCCAGCGCACCAGCAGCTCGTAGTGGGTTCTCGGCACCGGCCTTCTGTCCACTTCAGCGGGCCGGGCGCTCTCCGACCACAGGCGCTCGCGCAGTCGTCGAGCGAGGTTGCGGCACGCCTCGTCCAGGGCGTAGCTCCGGCTCCCGAGGCTGCTGCCATGCCCTTCCACCTCGAAGAAGGAACGCGGGAGGCGCACATCGGCTGACGCCCGGCAGTGGAACCGGCGATCTTCCGACTCCCAACAAGACGAGTTGAGATCGATCAATAGCCTCGCCTTGCTCCTCGGCACGGTGCGGTCGAGCAAGCGGTACCCGGCTTCGCGCACCACGGCCTCGACCCGCTGGCCGCAGACCGCCTGTCGGTTCCAGCTGTGGTGATAGGGGTGATAGGGTCATGCCGGCAGCCAGTCCGAGACGGTCGATGATGAGTTCGTCGAGCTTCTGGTCGATGAACTGGAACGGGACCTCGTAGATCGAGGTCTTGACGTCGGGCTCATCGATGACACAGTCCAGCGGCACACTCGTGAACAGCGAGATCTTCTTCTTGATGTCCGTGCTGGTCGGCAGCTCGGTGCGACAGACCAGGAAGTCGGGATGGATGCCGATCTCCCGGAGCTTGGTCACACTGTGCTGCGTGGGCTTGGTTTTGATCTCGCCGGCGGCCTTGACCGAAACGATGAGGGTGACGTGGACGTAGATGACGTTTTCGGCGCCCTCGTCAAGTCGGAACTGACGGATGGCTTCGAGAAACGGAAGTCCCTCTATGTCGCCGACGGTCCCGCCTATTTCGGTGATGACGACGTCGGCTCCACCCGCGGCGACCTGATGGACGGCGTCCTTGATCTCGTTGGTCACGTGCGGAACGACCTGGACGGTCCCACCCAGGTAATCGCCCCGTCGTTCTTTGGCCAGGACCTCCTGGTAGATGCGTCCGGCGGTGAAGTTCGAGACGCGCGAGGTAGGGATGCCGGTGAAGCGTTCATAGTGACCCTGGTCGAGGTCGGTTTCGGCTCCGTCGTCGGTCACGTAGACTTCGCCGTGCTGATACGGGTTCATGGTGCCTGGGTCGACGTTGAGGTACGGGTCGAACTTCTGAAGCGCCACCTTGAGTCCGCGACAGCCGAGCAGCATGCCCAGCGACGCTGCCGTGATGCCTTTTCCGAGACTGGAGACCACACCACCGGTGACGAAGATATACTTGGTCGAACTCTGCGTCGCCTTTTTGCGGGTGGTCACGATTTCACTCCCATTCGATGGTTGCCGGCGGTTTTGAACTGAGGTCATAAACGACTCGGTTGACGCCCGGAACCTCGTTGATGATGCGCGTGGAGATCCTCGAGAGCAGGTCGTAGGGGAGTCTGGCCCAGTCGGCAGTCATGCCGTCGGTGCTGGTGACCACGCGAAGTGCGACCACGTTGGCGTAGGTGCGCTCGTCACCCATGACCCCGACGGTTTTGACCGGCAGCAGGATGGCGAAGGCCTGCCAGAGTTCGTGACGGCCCGACCAGGCGTCGATCTCCTCCTGCACACGGAGGTCGGCCTGGCGGAGCATGTCGAGGGCTTCGGGCGTGACCTCGCCGAGAATTCTGACCGACAGACCCGGACCCGGGAACGGCTGTCGGGTCAACAGCGATTCGGGCAGACCGAGTTCGTTCCCGAGCGCGCGGACCTCATCCTTGAACAGCTCGCGCAGGGGCTCGATGAGTTCGAAGCCGAGCTTGTCGGGCAGACCTCCGACGTTGTGATGACTCTTGATGGTGACCGACGGTCCGCCGAAGGCCGACCGGCTTTCGATGACGTCGGGGTAAAGCGTTCCCTGGGCAAGGAACTTCACACCACCGATTCCGGCTGCTTCGGCGGCGAAGACGTCGATGAAGGTCTTGCCAATGGCTTTGCGCTTGAGTTCGGGGTCGGTCACGTCCTTGAGGGCTTCCAGAAAACGGTCGGCGGCGTCAACTATCTTCAACTCCACCGGGTACTGCTTCGTGAAGACCTCGCGCACCTGGTCGGCCTCCTGGTGACGCAGAAGACCGTTGTCCACGAAGATGGCGGTCATCTGCTTTCCGACGGCACGCTTCAGAAGCGCCGCCACCACGGAGGAGTCCACGCCGCCCGAAAGGGCACAGATGACCTTGGCGTCGCCGACCTGGCGACGGATGCGCTCAACGGCCTCCTTGACGAAGCCGGCCATGGTCCAGTCGCCCTTGCATCCGGCGATGTCGAAGAGGAAGTTTCGCAGGATCTCGCGTCCCTTCGTGGTGTGCACCACCTCCGGGTGGAACTGCACCCCGAAGAGGCTCCGCTCAACATCGCCGATGGCGGCGGCTTTGCAGGTGCTCGTCGTCCCGAACACCTCGAACCCCTGTGGCAACTGTGCCACGGTGTCGCCGTGACTCATCCACACGTCGAGTTCGTCGGGGAGACGTGCGAACAGTCCTTCCGGCTTTTCTATCGTGAGCCTGGCCGGTCCGTATTCGCGCACCTCGCCGCGCACAACCGTCCCGCCCAGGAGCTTCGTCAGCAACTGCATACCGTAGCAGATGCCGAGCACCGGCACGCCCAGTTCGAAGAGCTTGCGGTCCACGGTGGGCGCGTCAGGGGCATGAACCGAGGCCGGTCCGCCTGAAAGAATGATGGCGGCGGGTTTGCGTTCGGCGATCTTCTCAGCCAGCGTCGTGCAGGGGAGAATCTCGCAGTACACACCCAGTTCGCGGATGCGTCGGGCGATCAGCAACGAATACTGCGAGCCGAAATCAAGAATGATAACCACTTCGTGCATGAGCGTTTCCGTCCGTCCCGAACACGTGAGCCTGGGGGGGCTAGTCCCTGGTCCATGCTTCAGAGTTTGAGTTTGCCCAGTCGACGTGTCGCTTCGGCGATACGCTCATCCGGCGCGGTCAGCGACATGCGGATGTACCCCTCGCCGTGCTCACCAAAGCCGACACCCGGCGTAACCACCACACCGAGTTCGCTCAGCAGTCGACCGGTAAACTCGGCCGAGGTGGTTCCGTCGGGAACCTTAACCCACAGATAGAAGGTGGCCTTGGGCGGTGTCACGTCCCATCCGGCACCCTTCAGCGCGTCCACAAGCAGATGACGTCTGCGGTCGTACTGGTCGAGCAGTTCTTCGCGCTGGCTCTGACAGTCGCGCAGTGCAAAGCCGGCGGCTCTCTGGACCGCTTCGAAGATGCCGCTGTCGAGGTTGGTCTTGACGCGTCCGAGTCCGGCAAGAATATCGGGGTTGCCGACGGCAAAACCGACCCGCCAGCCGGCCATGCTGAAGGTCTTCGACAACGAGTGGAACTCGATGCCGACGGCCCTGCCGAGCGGCGTCTGCATGAGCGAAGCGGGCTCGAGGTCGTCGAAGGCGATCTCGGCGTACGCGGCGTCCTGGCACAGGATGAGCCCGTATCGCTCGGCGAAGGCACACATGCGGGCGAGGTCGTTGGTGTCGGCGATGGCGCCGGTCGGGTTGTTGGGATAGTTGACGAACATCATCCGTGCGCGCCGGGTAAGGTCCACCACGTCCACGCCGCTTTCGATGAGTGCGCGCTTCTGACGATCGATCTCACTGAAGAGATAAGGCGGCAGGGCGGCAAGCTTGTCACTGAATACGACCTTCATCCATCTCTCCTCAGCAAAGTGGTGACAGATGTTTTCGACCACCTGGGCGGTCATCTCCCGTTCGTCCTCCGACCGCTCCCCCACCCCGGGCAGGGCAGGATCCGGCTTTCCCTCGAGGCGGTATTCGAGCTGCACGGCGAGGTCCCGGCAGGCCTCGTCCATGGCCGGGCTTGCGCTGCCGTAGGCCCTGCCGGTGGCGAAAAGCTCGAACGCCATCAAGGCCTGGTCCCTCACGATCGCCCGGGTGGAACAGCTGTACTGGAGGTCCCGGGAACGTCGACAGTCGCCCATGGATGTAACCATCAGCTGGACCTTGTCGACGGGGAACGACTGGTCGACGACGCGGTACCCGTGCCGCTTGAGCACGGTCTCGAGTCGCTGGGCGCAGGCGGGCTGGCCGCTGGCCAGGGTCGAACCGGTCACCATGGCGTTGCGCTCCCCGCCCGCGGCCCTGCCGGCCTGCACGAGCCCGAGCGTGAGCACCAGCAGCAGAGCACGATGCATCAAAGGAGATCCCATCCAGGAGATCATACCGCCGTGCCCCGGAATTGAAAAGGCCAGAACATTTGTTGACCCGATCCTTTTAGGGGATAATCCACGGACGGCCACCTTTCAGTGGAAAGTCCTCCTTCTTCGCCTACCCCGAAGGATCGCCGCCGGGTATAGGCCTGTGGTGCCGCAGGCAGGCGGGCCTGGTCGACGTCGAAGGCCGGACCCGGGCCGAACGGATGAAAGCCCTGCGGGATCCGGCCCGGCGGCCCGAGCTTCAGGCGGCCGTGGCCGATCTCGAGCGCCTGACCCGGCGAGATCCGACCAACCCCTGGTACGACTACTTCCGGGGCCTGTACCTCGACTGCCTGGACAGGAGAGACGAGGCCCTGAGCGCCTATCGGGCCGCCCTGGCACACGATCCGGCCTACGACTACGAGCTGCTGGCCATGTCCTCCCGCCTGGCCGAGGTGGACCAGGAGCTGAGCGAGCAGGCCAGGCCGTACGTCTTCTTCGGACCCATGGGAGAGGACGTCACCTACGTGGGTTACTGGCTGAACGCGTTCATGGCCCTGGTCATCGCGATGCTCATCCTCCTGTTCGTCAAGATCCTGCGCACCTTCTCGGCCCGCTTCGATCACCCCCGCCCGGCCCCCTGGAGCCTGAACCCGCTGAGCCGCTGGACCCGCGGCGAGCTGGTGGGCTACATGGCGGCCTTCGGCCTGTGCCTCTGGATGTCGCTCAGGATCGCGACGGGCATCGCCACCATCGGCGTCGTGGCCGGAGCTCCGCTCAACATCACCATGGGCAACCTGGGCCACCCGGCCTCAGTGGATTACTTCAGGGACCTCGAGGGCATGGAGGGAGAAGCGCCACCCGCAGGAGCGCTGTTCATCCAGGCGCTGTCCCTGCAGCAAGCCGGCGAGCTCGACAAGGCCGCGCAGATCTACGCGGGGCTCACCTCGCCCCGGGCCAAGGTCAACCTGGGCGCGATCCGCACGGCCCAGGGAAAACCGGAAGAAGCGAAAAAGCTCTGGACCCAGGCTCTAGAAAAAACCCCGCACCTGGCCGAGGCCGCCCACAACCTGGGCCGCGAGGTCAGCTCCGGGCGGGTGGAGCGCGCCAGGCGCTTCGGCCTGGAGTCTCCCCTGCTGGCCATGCCCACGGTCCCCATGTGGGGCGACCTGTGGCGGGCCAAGGTGGCGCAGTCCGCAAGCCTGGAGATCTACGACCCGGTCCAGGCCATGAAAAGTGTGGCCAGCGAACTCTTGTCCGGCACCATGGGGAAGAGCAATGCCTGGGGGTCCTTCCTGGCCTGCCTGGGCATCGTGATCGTGGTCCTGGCCTTCATGGCCCTGCTGACCAGTTTCCGTCAGCCCCCCCTGCTGCCGCCCAGGTGGGGCAAGCCGGGCTGGCTGCTGGGCGTACTGGTACCCGGCGCGGCCCGGCAGTACTGGGTCTTCGGCCCCCTGGTGACGGCGTTCTTCTTCTACCTGGTCTTGGGAGCGTTGATCCTGGCCTCCTCCGAGGGCGCGTCTTCCAACATCCTGGACGCCATCGCCGTGCCCGACTTCACGAGATACTACGGAGCGGGCGCCCCGGTCCCGGACCCGACCAAGCAGGCGCTGGACGGCATCTGCTCCTGGTACTGGCTGGCGGCGGTCCTGGCGGGCAACCTGGTGTTCGTCGCGGTGGCCGAGAAGCTGGCCCCGGACCCGGCCGGATTCTTCGTCCGCAAGAAATCCTGAGATCGTTACGCTGGCCTTCTCTTCCGCGGTCGGCTCCCTGAAACCCGGATAGCCGAAAATGTCCAAAACAGCCATTGCCGGCAGTGCACTCCGTCCGGCTGTGCTTGACCGCCCGCATGCCGAAAGTCGCGGAAATCACACCTGTCAGAACTCGATGTCCTTCCAGAAGTAAAGGGATGTCCAACCCGTAGGCATCCTGGTGACACCACATTTTGTAATCCCATAGCCTCTTCTCTCGTACCACATTAGCCGTCCGTTGTGGAACGATTTGGGTCCAGAACTGTCGTAGTACGGCCTCAGGTCGGTCAGCTTCCGCTTCTCCCCGGTGGCTATCTCCTGCACGTAAACCTGCCGCTGGTCAAGCCCGTCCTCCCCGTATCGGTCGTATGCCACGATCCCTTGGTCCACCTGCAGCCTGCAGTCCTTGTTGCAAGGAGTGACCTCCTTGGACTCCCCCGTCTCCACGTCATACGCAACCATGTTGATTCCTATCCATGCAACCGCCCATTTACCATCGAACTGGAAATCATTATCACTCGTGATGTTGGCCGCTTGAGGAGCCTTATTCATCTCCGCGATCATCTTCTCCTCGCCCGTGACAAGATCCTTCATCCATAGTTGATTGATAACTTCCTCTCCACAGTAGCCTCTTACCTTCCAGTAAACCGCTCTATCACCGTGTACTTCACCTTTCGATGCGATGTGGCTACCATATTCAGCACTGGCAAGAATCGTCTTCTGTCTTGTCTCTAGATCATAGGTCCAAAGGTCCCTTCTGACGGTCGTGGATACCTCGCACCATTCGTATTCTTTTCCTCTCTCATTAACAACCACTCGATCTCCGGACAGCGAAAACATCAATGATTTCAACTTATCTGGGTTCGGCACGCGCCACTCCTCGCCCGTAACGATGTCCTTTACGCACACGTCCACAACTGGTGGCTTTGCAGATCCTTTCTCGTACTCGACCATTTCAAGCCAGCCGATCCTGTCACCATCCGCCTTTATCCGGTAGCACATCCGCCCCTCCTCGGTCAGCGGCTGGTGCTCCCCGGTCTCCATGTCATACAGCCATATTTGGCCCAGCATGTATGCGTGTTCATCAGCCTTCTTGACGTACGCCAGGTACTGCGCTCTTGAACCCGCAAGTTCGAAGTAGCCCACCTCCTCCTTTCCGGGCTCCGTGTACCAGCATGGCATCAGGTTTCCGTTGAAATCCCCGGTGGAGCATCGGTCCCAGGTGCAGCCCGTCTCGTCGGTCACCATGTCGTTCGGGCAGGGATCGTCCGGATCGAAACAATCACCGGCCGGGCCATCGTCCAGGCCCAAGCATTCCTTGACGTGGCAACCAGCCACACAGGCCAGTGCCAGAAGAAAGGAAAGACGCTTCAACGCGCCTCGTATCCCTCGCATTGACATCGCAACCTCCCTCGATCTGCCTACGGGGCCTGCGACGCGCCCGCGGTGCTCTTCCGCGGGCGCGTGCAGTCCCTCTTGTTCTTCATCCTTATCTGGAAGCAACTGTGCTTCGCGGACGGAAAAGAACCGTCTCCTACGGACACTCCAGCCGGCTCAGGTCTCCGAGCGCCGCGTCGCGGGCGTTTTGGGCGTACTGTCGCAGGTGCTCGGCATCGTCGGGCTCCACCCAGCCGGAACGGGCGTAGTTCCGGACCAGCACGTCGAACGCCTGCAGCAGGCCCGCCACCGCGCGGGGCTTGTCGCGCTGCTCCATCCGGCACGCCTGCCGGGCCTTGTGGCCGAGCCTTACCAGCGCCCACCACCACCTGACGCCCTGAGAAATCTTCAAAACCTCCTCTTCCAGACCACAGGCGCTGTCGATGCAGCCGTCCCTGTCCGCGTCCATGCCCAGAGCGCACTCGTCCGGGCACTCGTCGGCGAAGTCGGGCACGCCGTCGCCGTCGCTGTCCACATCGGCCTCCAACGCCTCGCGAATCATCACCAGCCTCGCCCTGATCTCCTCGATCTTCTCCTCGGCGGCCGGGTTTCCGCTCCGGTCGGTGTCGAGGATCGCGAACAGGCCGTCTACGTTTTCTATGGAGACCTCCAGGCGCCGCTGCTCGCGGTAGCGATCCACGTGCTTTCTCTTCGCCGCCAGGTACTCCATGTGCCGCTCCACGCTTTCCTTTTCCTCCGCGGTCGGCTCCCTGAACCCCGGATAGCCGGACATGTCCAGCGCCGCCACCGCCGGCAAGCCTCTTCCGTCCAGCCTGTGCTCCGTCGGCCGGCTGCCGATCTTCAGCGTTGCGAAGTCCAGCGTCTGTCTCCTCCGCCGAGTGCTGTTGCGGTCACCGCCACGCCCCGGCCAGGCTCCCTGTTTCCATAGGGACCACCACACGCCAAAATCGGCCAGCCCGGTCTCGATGATGCTGTTGTCGGGCTGGTATGCCTTTGCCGCATTGACAATCACGTAGGCCGAAAGAGCGGGACATACCGACGGTTCGGGAACGTTGGCCATGAGAGCGTCGTGCATCACGTCGAATATCTGCTCGTTCTCCAGGAACCTCCAGGTTTCGAACACTGGCCCGAAGGCGTTCATGAAATCCTGCCCTAGGCCCTCGACCCAGAGGTTGCCCGGCACGCATTCCCAGAAGGCACAGGGGTCTATGATGTCTTCCCAGAGATACCCGAAATACCCATCGCGGAGCATGTCCGTGATCCCCAAGAAGACGTCGGAAGCGTCGGGCGGTACTTGGTCGGAGCGGTGTTCCTCGGTAAAATCGACGGCGATACTATCCACCTTGAATCCAAACTTCCTACCCGGGCTGCAGCATCTCTCCCAGGGTAGGCAGCCTCTTACACCTTGTACACCTCGCCACACGGCGAACAGATCGACCTCGCTTCCGCCCTCGATAGCCTCCCAGCGCCCCCCGCCGTCGTAGTGCAGGACAGTCCCGCCCTTCCCCACGGCATGCAAATCTGTGGTCGAAAAGCCCCAGACGTCATACAGGTCGTTGCTGGTCACTGGTAACATCGAGGCCCAGTACTCCCCATCGAAGCGCTCTATGATACCATCGTCCCCGACCACGAAGACTTTCCTTCCGTGGCCCCATACGCCGCGATGAGTAGGACCTCCCCAACCGGGGAACAGCTCGGTCCACTCGGAACCATCGTAGTGCAATTTCGTCCAGTCGCTTCCAACCGCTAAAACATTGTCGGGCGATGAGCCCCAGACGTCGTACAGATCGTAGCTCTCGTCTCCTCCGGTAGTTTCGAAATACTCACCGTTGTAGCGACCGATCAAGCCCCTGGAGCCGACGACGAAGACATCGTCTGGCGAGGCGCTCCAGACACCGTTCAGGCTCGTGAAAAATATCGGTCCTGGCAAGGGAGAGGGAAGAGCGCACATCACGGGCACATTCGTCCAGTCGGTGCCGTCGAAATGGTAGGCTATTGGATCGATGCGAAGACCGTCACGCCAGCCAACCGCCCAGACGTCGGAGCTGGAGCTCCCGTTCACGTCAATGAGAGATGCTTGCCCTGGTATCGGCTGCGGACCTACACCCCCATCGTCCACCGGAACTCTGAATACCTCATCCCACGCAAAGGCTTCATTTCCGTCGTAGTGCAGCACGCTCCCTTCGCTGGTGACCGCGAAGACATCGTTCTCCGATGAGCCCCAGATGCCGTTGACTCTCTCGTCGGTACCGCTGTTCATGCGCGTCCAAGAATCTTCCGCGTGTATCCATATTTCGCCGAAGTCTCCTCCGACGAACAGCGCGTTCCAGGGAATGCCATTGCCGGAGACACCCTGCACCAACTGGATCTCCACCTCCGCCAGCCTCAGCAGGTTCGGATTGTCCGGGGCCGTGATGGTGATGGTCTTGCCTCGAACCTCATGCGGATAGTACCGCCCGAACTCCTGCCAGGGTCCCAGCACGTTATGGAGACCCAGCTCCAGGTTCCTGGTCCGGATCATGAGGTAGTCGTCCTCCGATTGGTAGTGCCAGTCGCAACTGTTGCTGAATGTGATGTCTATTCGCTCCGTGATGTAGTCGATCTGCCAGGTGGGCTCTGCGGGAACGTGGAAGACGAACCGGTTCGAGAGATCTTCGCCGAGGTCGTTGTAGTAGGGGTGGCGGCTCTCGCCCCTCTTGCTTTCGGGAGGTGTGTATTCTTCGCCCTCGCCCAGGTACACGTACCAGCCCGCGACGCTCACCATCTCGGGCAGGTAGCTACCGGCGGTGGGCCCGGGAACGATCCAGTTCCAGGCGCTCTGGTCGTCCTGGTAAAGCACGTCACAGTAACCGCGCTGGTGCCAGCCCTCCAAGTAGTCCTGGAAAGCCTTGCGCAGCATGGCCACGGTCCCGGCCACCGACAGGTTGTGCCCCAGCGCCAGGATATCTAGCCAACCGTACGGCATGATGTAGTCAACAATGGCCTCCTCGATATTGTCGAGCCCCCAGGCGAGCGCGTAGGAGAACGTCGGGTCATCCTGGTTGGGAGCTTCATCAGCATAGTTCCAGGTCGCCGCTTTCATCGCGTTTTCGGCCACGATGTTCTCCGTCAGCTCTGGCTCGTCTCTAAAGTATTCCCATTCCAGATACTCAGAGACTTTCATCGGATCGTACAGATCGTCCGTCAGGTAGCTGTCGCAGGGCTTGCCCTCTTCCCGGCACGTGGCCCGCGTCATGACCATGTATTCTGCCCATTCCTCGAAGACCGCGTGCCCGCGGCCCATGTACACGTAGTTGTGATGCGGCTCGAACGCGTCCTGGATGGCGTGCAGGGCTGGCCCTAGATAGAGGAGCTCGTCCTCGAAATGGCGCATCCAGAACTCGGCCATGCTGTCGATGGGAAGGTACGCGGCCTCGGAGATGTTCATTCCCCGCACGAGATCTTCGTGCTGATGGCAGGTCACCCCGTTGTATCTCTCTTCGGAAACGCCCGGATCGATGAACAGGTACTCGAAGTCGGATGCCGTGGAGGCCTTGTCAAGGAGGTTCATGTCCGCGCTGTCATTGCGGCAGTCGCCCTCCGAGAACTGGTCGCAGGCGACTCCCAGGTTCTTGTACCGGTAGCCGAGGTTCTCCATTTCCTCACGACTGGCGCAGGAGGGGCTCCTTTCCACACGGTCGCTTGCGTAGTATGCACCGATGAAGTGGTTCAGCGACGTGACGTTGAGCTCGCCGTGGTGCGAGATGGGAAACATTCCCATGAGCTCGCCGGCCAGCGCCTTGCAAGCGAGCTTGCCGGCGTCGCACTTCCAGGCATCCCAGATACACCAACCACCATGCCAGCCTATATGAGCCACGTATTCTGAGCATACTCGCCTTGCGGATTCAGTATCTATATCGACCCACATGTCCGAGTACTTGTCGGTGAACGAGGTCTCGTACTGCAAGGCCAACAAGGCGGATCCGGCTACTGTATACATTGGATCCCAGCAAGCTCGCTGTTCTTCTTCGAGCATTGGATCGCAGATGAGGCTGTTTGTGCCGGGCGCCCATGTCAGGTAGTCGGCGATGGATTCGAGAAAAGGGTCTCCGCTGCCAGCCATGTACTCCACGGCGTCCGACACGATCCACTGGTGCTGGTACCCCTCCCAGGACCAGGCGCGCGGGGTTTGAAAAATGAAAACGACGATTGCCAACAGGCATCCCAGCGGTACTCGGTTCACGGTCATCTCTCCCTCCCTGGTTGTCCGTTCGATCGAGACAAGACAACACACGCGGGCCCGGTCCATCGACCGGCGCCCGGAAGGGGAGGAAACTTCAGTGAGCAGCACAGAAGGTGGAGGGCCCTATGCGCCTGCCTGCCTGCCTGCCTGTGCAGCCTCAAAATGCAATTCCCGCGGGCTCAAGTTCGAAACTCCGCTTGCTGTTCTGAATTCTTTCGGGGCGATATTCTTACCGTGTATTGAAAATGTCAACTAAAAAATCGTCACGGGGAATTGGTAAAGAAATCTTTACTTTTGTTCCTGCTTGGGCAAGAATACTTTACCAGGAGAAGGGATGCCAAGGATTACGGGAAGATACGAGCGAAGCAGGGTGAGCGGCGAGGAGGTGGCGGCGTTCATCCCGTATCCGTTGCCACCGGCCGATCCCTTGTTGCAGCTCGATGAACGGGCGACCGGGTCGCTGGGCCGCGCCGAGCAGGGCCTCACCCGTCTGGAGCTCGCCGGAGAGATGGTTCCATCGGTGGACTGGTTCATCTACGCATTTGTCCGCAAGGAGGCGGTCGTCTCGTCCCAGATCGAGGGCACGCAGGCCACGCTCATCGACCTGCTCACCTTCGAGGCAGCCGGCCGTCCGGAGCCAGCGTCAAGGGCGGACGTCGAGGATGTCTGCAATTATCTCGACGCGCTCGCTTTTGCCAGGTCCGAGATTCGGCGGGAGGGTGGCTTGCCCCTCTCGATGAGGCTTCTCAACGGGACGCATCGCCGCCTCCTGAAGGGTGCTCGTGGGGCCGAAAGACAGCCCGGTGAGATACGGCGGAGCCAGAACTGGGTCGGCGGGACTCGACCCGGCAGCGCTGTTTTCGTTCCACCGCCGCCGCACGTGCTGGGAGAGCTGCTGAGCTCGTTCGAGAAGTACATCCACGCCCCGGACGATCTTCCACCACTCGTCAGGGCCGGACTGCTCCACGTGCAGTTCGAAATCATCCACCCGTACCTCGACGGAAACGGGCGCATCGGCAGACTCCTCGTGACGCTCCTGCTCGAGCACTGGAATCTCCTGTCGCAGCCTCTGCTCTACCTCAGCTTGTTCTTCATGCGTCATCGTGCCGAGTACTATCGCCTGCTCGACGCCGTGCGCACCGACGGCGACTGGGAGTCGTGGACGGCCTTCTTCCTCGAAGGAGTCGAAACGATCGCCGACGAGGCTGCCGCAACCGCACGCGACCTCTTCGCGTTGGTCAACGCCGATCGGGCTCGAGTCCTGGCGGCGCCGTCAGCGACGGTGACGAGCTTACGTCTTTTCGAGCGACTGCCCGAGAGTCCCATCGTGACCATCGGGAGCGTCACGAAACTCCTTGGCACGACGAAGCCGACGGCGAACAAGGCGGTCGGTGTGCTCGTCGACCTCGGGATGCTGCAGGAAACATCCGGACGCCGCCGTGACCGGACGTTCGGTTACGGGGCTTACCTCGAGAGGCTCCGCGCGGAGACCGACCTGTAGTCGATGTCTGGGAAATGGAATCCGGTGACGGTTAATAATCTGAATTCAGTCTCCTGAAAGAGGATTTGAGCGTCGGGTAGAGCTCCCGATAGATCTCGTGCCTTTCTGCGTAGAAGGCCGCCCACTTTTTTCGAGGCCTCGACTCGTCTCTGGTGTGAATGGTCTCCTTGCAGGCCTGTCCGACCGATCTCCATACCCCGGTGCCCGCTCCGGCCAGCAAGGCGGCCCCCAGGGCAGCGGCGTTCGTGGTGTCCACCGCCACGGTCCTGATTTCGTACACGTCCGCCTGGAGCTGGCGCCAGAAGCGGCTCCGGGCCCCTCCCCCGCCACAGCGCACCTGGGAGATCTTTACCCCCAGCCTGCGCATCATCTCGATCTGGTCGGCCATTCCGAAGGTGATCCCTTCCAGGACGGCCCGGGTCATGGCGGCCCGATCGTGCAGGCTGCTCAGGCCGATCCAGCAGGCGCGGGCAGCGGGGTCTGGATGGGGACAGCGCTCGCCCTCCAGGTACGGCAGGAAGAACAGGCCCAGGCTTCCGGGCGGAACCCCTTCGGCCTCGGCGAACATGCGCTCGAAGGCCCGCCGGTCGCTGCGGTACAGGACCTTCCGCAGCCACTGAAGGGAGCCGCCCGCAGCCAGCATGCAGCCGAAGACGCACCACTTACCGGAGACCGCGTGGCAGAAGCTCTGCAGCACGCCGTCGGGATTGGGCACCACGGTGTCGGCGTGCGCGAATACCACACCGCTGGTTCCTATGGTGGCCGACACGATCCCGTCTCTGACCACGCCCGTGCCTATCGCGCCGGCCGGCTGGTCGCCGGCGCCGGCGACCACCGGCGTCGAGGCCTTCAGGCCCAGGGCGTCGGCGGCCCTGGGTGCAAGTCCGCCGGTCACCTCGCTGGATTCGAACACCTCGGGCAGGAGCGCCGGGTCGATCTCCAGCAGGTCCAGCAGGGCCCGGCTCCACCTGCGTCGCTTCACGTCCAGCAGCAGCGTCCCCGAGGCGTCGGACACATCGGTGGCGAACTCGCCGGTCATCCGGAAGCGGACGTAGTCCTTGGGAAGCAGGACCCGGGCCAGTCTCCGGTAATTTCTGGGTTCGTGGTCGCGCAGCCAGAGGATCTTCGGCGCGGTAAAGCCGGGCAGCGCCACGTTGTTGACCATGGCGATGAGCCCGTCCACGCCTCCGGCCCGGCGGGTGATCTCCCGACACTGCTTTTCGGTTCTCTGGTCGTTCCACAGGATGGCGTTGCGGATCACCCGCTGCCTTGCGTCCAGGAACACGCTGCCGTGCATCTGTCCGGCCAGGCCGATTCCCAGGATATTATCCTTTTTAACGCCGGCCTTCCTAACGACCCGGCGAACCGCCCTTACCACGCCCTTCCACCAGAGGTCCGGATCCTGCTCGTTCCAACCCGGCCGGGGCGCGTGCAGGGGATAGGTCGAATATGTCTCGGCGATGATCTCGCCCCTGGAACTGCACAGCAGGGCCTTGGTGCTGCTGGTCCCTACATCGATGCCCAAAAGAGCTTCCACGATTGCTCTTACCTACTCTATCTTCGAGCTGTACAGATAGTCGTTGAGGATGTTCTCGAGCGCCTCCTGCCTGCCGCTTCGCGGCTCGGGCTCGCCGTGCTCCAGGGCATACGCTTCCAGCTCGGGCAGCGAGGTCTTTCCCTCGAGAATCTTTTTTCCGATGCCATCTCGGTATCCGGCGTAACGCCGATCGAGGGGTTTGCTCAGGGCGCCGTCCCGGATCAGCCTGTCGGCGATCAGCAGGGCCCGGGCGAAGGTGTCCATGCCGCCGATGTGGGCATGGAAGAGATCGATGGTATCGGAGGATCCCCTGCGGACCTTGGCGTCGAAGTTCAGGCCGCCGTGCTCGAGCCCTCCCTGGCCGAGGATCACGAGCATGGCCATGGTGGCGCCGGCGAGGTCGGTGGGGAACTGGTCGGTGTCCCAGCCCAGGGTCGGGTCGCCCCGGTTGACGTCCAGGCTGCCCAGCTTTCCGGCACTCGATGCGACTTGCAGCTCGTGCTCGAAGGTGTGCCCCGCCAGGGTGGCGTGGTTGGCCTCGATGTTCAACATGAAGTGATCCAGAAGATCGAACTCCCGGAGGAATCCCAGGGTGGTGGCTGCATCGAAATCGTACTGGTGCGTGGAGGGTTCTCTCGGCTTGGGTTCCACGAAGAACATTCCTTCGAAACCCGCGCTCCGGCCGTACTCCACGGCCAGGTGAAACATGCGGGCGGCCTGCTCCCGCTCCTTCTTCATGTCGGTGTTCAGCAGAGAGGTGTATCCCTCACGGCCGCCCCAGAACACGTAGCCGGAGCCTCCCAACTCCACGATGGCGTCGATGGCCCGGCGCACCTGGGCCGCGGCGTGCGCGAACACCAGAGGATCCGGGTTGGTGGCCGCTCCGTGGGCGTAACGGTGGTGACTGAAGAGGTTGGCCGTGCCCCAGAGCAGTTCAACCCCGTGCTCACGCTGCAGCTTCTTGGCCCTCTTGACCAGCTTCTCGAGGTTTCGATTGGTCTCATCGAGGTCCCCGCCCTCGGGGGCCAGGTCGCGGTCGTGAAAGCAGTAGTGGGAGACACCCAGCTTGGTGAAGAACTCGAAGGCGGCCTGAAGGGTATTCTCGGCCACCTCCATTTCATCGGCGCCTTTCGCCCAGGGTCTATCCAGCGTCGGTGCCCCGAAGGGATCCAGGCCCGTGCCCCGGAAGGTGTGCCAGTATACGACGCTGAACCTGAGGTGCCCGGCCATGGATTTTCCCCTCACCTTGCGGTCGGGGTCGTAGTACTTGAAGGCCAGGGGATTCGGGGAATCGGGTCCTTCGTACCTGATGGCTTTTTTGACTTCGGGAAAAAATTCGCGCATGGGGCAACTCCTCAGACTACGTCTTTGGTGTTTCTTCCGAGGGCTCCTTGGGTTCCGGCCAGGAGCGCACCTCGCCGCGGCGCAATGTGCGCACCATGAGGGGGACAATCGCTGCCATCATGGCGATGCAGAGCCATTGGGCGGCGGTCAGGCCGAGATAGCGAGGATCGATGTTTCTGAAATTTGTGGATCGCAGGAAGTCGAGCGAGAAGCGGACTGGCGCGTAGATCAGCGGGATCAGGGCTAGATAGAAACCGTCGGGCCTGGGTTTCTTGCCGAGTATCCTGGTTACGGGATACAGGAGGAACAGAGTGAACAAAAACTCGTAAAAACCGAGATCGTGGCGGGCCCCGCCGGGGAACTGAACGGCCAGGAAGAAGTTGCTGAGACTGCCGGGATGGTCGTGGGCGACGGTGCATCCCAGCCGGCCGAACACCCATCCCGCGACGAGTCCGTAGACAAACACGTCACAGTAGGCGAAAAAAGGAAGCCGATGCCAGCGCGTGTATATGTAGGCGGTGATCAACGCACCGAGGAATCCCCCTAAAGAAGAGATCGGGGCCCAGATGTATAGGATTTCCCATGGGTTCTCCACCAATCGCTCGGGGAAATAGAACACCATGGACACGATGTGGGCCATTGTGAAACTGCCCAGGATGACCCAGATGGCCATCCCGTGAGCCATCCACGGATCCAGGCCGACCCGCGCCGACCGCCTCTTGGTGGAGATAAACCCGACAATGACGGCGATGGCCACCAGCACACCGAATGGATCGATGATGATGAATCCCAGGTCCCACGAAGGAATATGAAAATATGGAATCATCCCGGCATCATAACGGAAAGACCGGAGCAAGGCAACGGACTAGTGCGCCTGATAGGAGTAGGTCTGTCCGTAGCCTAGCCCGGTGAAGTCGGGGAAGTCCTCATACACGTTGCACCCCCCCCCCAAGTGCATCTCGATGATCACCTCTGGCGAGTAGGTAGTGTGAAACTGCTCCAATGGCACAAAGGCCAGAAAGGCGATGTCCAAGTCGTTCAGCTCCGGATACGAAGCGAAGAGATCGATGTCTTCATTGTCGCCGTCAAAAAGAAACGACACCCCGTCTATCACCACCTTGTAACTGTTGTGTTGAGGCGTGTGGTACGTGTAGTAGGCTGTGATCGACACGCCTTCGACTGTGGTGGAAATCGACGAGCCCAATGCGTCAGGCTGGAGAGTGACCAGTTGCTGGTTCGGCACATCCACCAGCAGTGTCGTGACCGGCTCGGGGCCGACCACCGTCGCTCCCGACTCCGCGGCAATCGAGGTCACGAGGTCGACGTTAAAATGGTCACTGTGTTCGTGGGTGATCAGGATGATGTTCGGCTGTGGCACCCCCGGTGGGAGATCCCAGAACACGTCCGTATAGATGACCATGTCCCTTCCTTCGATCACGAAATCCTCATTGTCGCCTACCGTGATGTCACAGGACGGGCTCTCGCACTCTGCTGTGGTGCTGCTGGTCATGGCGCACGTCTGGCTCGTGGAGCTGCAATCGACGCCGTTGGTCCACGCGGTACCCTCACAGGTCTGAATGACAGAACCAGAGCAACGTTGGCTGCCCTGCTCCGCAATCTCACACGGGTCGCCTTCCTCGCTGCCCCCATTGTCTGCCGTACCGCAGCCGGCCATCAAGAATGCCAACAAGAAAACGCTGCGTCTCCGCATCACGCACTCCTCTCAGATGGTGCCTCTCAGACCATAAATGATCCAAGGTTCCTCCGCTTTCCGCTACGGAAATAGCACTCAATATCTCAAGGCCTTGGCCACAGCTTGCGACAACTCATGCAGCTCAAACGGTTTTTGCGTGAAGCCCTTCGAACCCAGGGACATGATCTCGTCAGCCTTTTCCTGCCGGCTGTAGCCAGAAGAGAGCAGAACCTTCACCTCGGGGTTCATCTCAACAAGTCTCCTGAACGTCTCCGCCCCGTCCATGACCGGCATGATCAGGTCCAGGACAACCAGTGTGATCTCATCCCTTCTCTCGCGGTAGACCTCCAGCGCCTCCTTCCCGTCGCCCGCCAGCAAGACCGTGAAGCCGAGCGACTCCAAGAGCCGTTGGCCCATGCTCTGGATTGACGCCTCGTCATCTACCAGCAGAATGGTACCCGTGCCCGTGGCGAGAGAGGCGGTCACCTTCTCATCACGGTCCGGAGCCAGGTCGGCTTCCTCAAACGCAGGAATACAAATCGTCACCGTCGTGCCATGTCCAGGCTCGCTCTTCACCGTGACCACACCTCCATGGTTGGCGATTGTACCGTAGACCATGGAGAGACCGAGGCCGGTTCCCGTCCCCTTGGGCTTGGTGGTGAAAAACGGCTCGAAACAGCGCGCGAGTATGTCGGGATCCATGCCCCTGCCCGTGTCCGTGACTCGCAGGCACACGTGCTTTCCGGGCTTCAGCTCCAGTCGAGCCACAGCCTCCGACTCGCAGACCACGCTATTCTCCGTAGCCAATGTCAACGTTCCGTGCCCGGACATCGCATCGACGGCGTTGATGCAGATGTTCATCACAGCATGGCTGATCTGATCCGGATCTCCTCTTGCGTCCGACAGAGTCTCGCAGAGCTGTGTGTCGATGACAATTGTCTTCGGAATTGTCCGCGATAGGAGCCCGCAGATGTCAATGACCTCCTGGTTCAGCGATATCCTCTCCCTGCGGTACTTGCCCTTCCTGGCAAAGCCGAGGAGGTCCTGTGTCAGGTTGCGTCCCCTGCGGCAAGCTTCGAGCATGGCCTTGATGTCCTCCAGCTTGGGGTCATCCGGCGCCATCTCCAACTCCAGGAGCGACGCGAGGCCCATGATGACCGCCATGACGTTGTTCATGTCGTGGGCCATGCCGCCGGCCAAGGTCCCGATGGCCTCCATCTTCTGTAAGTGCTGGGACTCGGCTTCGATTCGCTTGCGCTCGGTGATGTCCATGTTGAATTCTATCACCAGGTTGACATTGCCCTTGCCATCAAACATCGGGTGAGCATGTACCTCGTAGATCCTGGTATTGCCAGTTCGATCCTCATGAATGTGCTCGACCACTACGTGCTTCTTGGTCTTCTTAACCTGCTCGACCGGACAGGTATGGTTCTCGCCACAACACGGTTGACGGGCCCCGTGAGTGAGGGCATAGCAGGTAGATGTCTCCGACAATCTACCAAAATCCGAAGCCGCATTGGCCAATCTGACGGTATAGTCATGGGCGTCTATGATGTACAGAGGATGATCGAGAGCATCCACGATGCTCTGTAGGAATCTGCCATGTTCTCGAATCTTGTTCTCGGCCGTCTTCTGTTCGGTGATGTCGTGGATTGTGCCCTGGACAAATTCAGGTCTTCCGGATTTGTCGCAGACGTTTTGAATGTGTTCGTGAACCCAGCGCGTCTGGCCATCTTTTCGTATGATGCGGTATTCCCGTTCAATCGAGCAGTCTGGCACTGAAAGCAGCTTCTCATGGTCCTCGCCGGCAACGGCGGACCTGAAGCCCGGATGGATTATTTGGTCCCATGTTGGCGCCCCTTCAGCGAATTCTTTCTCCGAATAGCCGGTGATTCGTTCAACATCGCCATGGAAAAACATGGGCCTATATCGTAGGTCACCACGAAAAGCTATTCCGTGGAAGTTCTTCACGAATGAGCGGTAGATCATTTCGCTGTCCCGTAGCACATACTCCATAGCTTTGCGTTCGGTGATGTCCCTGGTGATCAGCGAGACAGCCACCATCTCACCATTGTTCTTGACTGGCCCGAGGAGAGTCGAATACTCGGAAATGCTGTCGTTTGGGCCACGCGCGGCAATCTCAAACTGGGCAGGCTCTCCTGTCTGGAACACTTCCCTGATTGTTCGCATTACCGTCTCTCGATGCTCGGGTGGGACGTAGTCCAGGGCGTTCGTCCCGAGTGCGTCTTCCGCGCTCAAGCCTGCCGGTGGATGATTGATGAAGAGGATCTTCCCCTCGCGGTCCACTGTGAAAATGATGTCTGGGGCATTCTCCAGGATGGAACGCCACCTTGCCTCAGATTCCCGAAGCTCCTCCAACTCAGACATCAGCTGCTCATTTGTCTCGCTCTCTCCCTTCATCCCTTGGCTCTCCAGAAGCTACTGCATCTATGTAGTGTTTGAAAAATCAGCCCCCGAAAAAGTTACGAGGGCTTGAAAAAATGGCGGGAGGCGGACTCGAACCGCCGACACGGGGCTTATGAGACCCCTGCTCTAGCCGCCTGAGCTACCCCGCCGCGTGTCACACAGCGCCGCCGGGTGGGCGCAGGCGGGCAAAATACGCGTTATTTAGGGCGGATGTCAAGGAAGAAATAGTTTTTGGGGATCAGAAGAGCTTGCGGAGGATGCCGGCGATGCCCAGGGCGCCGGTGCCGCCTATCAGGCGGCCGCTTGAGGCGCCGCCGAGGCCGATGCCGGGGGCGGCGCGCATGGTGCCTGTTGTGGATTCGCCGCGGGCCTGGGAGCGGAGGCGGCGGAGCTCTTCTGCGAGCTCTTCCTTTTCACGCAGGGCCTGTTTCTCCAGGCCGCCGGAGTGGATGAACTCGATGATCCGGCGGAGCTCGTCGGCGTCGAACCAGGTGCCGTGGGCCTTGCAGATGTCGATGACCACGCCCGAGAAGCGGCCGAAGTTCAGGCGGTTCATCATCTTTCCGCAATCGGGGCACTTGATGTAGCCCTCGGGGCGTATCTGGCCGGTGCCGGTGGGCTGGACCGTGGTCTTGGACGCCGAGGTCATGGACTGGATGGTGGGGGCGGCCTCGCGGTCCTTGTAGATGCGATCGACCGCCTCGCGGTCGATCCACAGGCCCTCGCACTCGGAGCAGCGCTCGATCGGGCAGCCGGCCACCACCTCGACCCGCAGGTGGGGGTGGGTGTCGCAGCGCGGGCACTCGTGCCTGGTCTCGTCGCCATGGTGGATGACTTTCTGGCGGGTGAGCGCGCTGCCGCAGTGGTTGCAGTGCTTGGTGCCGTCGAAGACCACGCCGAAGCAGGTCGGGCACATGACCGTGGCCAGGCGGGTGTCGCAGAAGCCGCAGACCTTGAGCTCGGGGTCGACCGGGGCGCCGCAGGCCGGGCAGCCCATCTTGGCGGCCGCGGCCGGGGGCTCGGGGACCATGATGCCCATGCCGCAGCGGCATTGGATAATATCGCCCGGGGGCTTGTCGCCGGTGTCGACATGAGTGTCGCACTTGGCGCAGGTGACCAGCATGGGGGGCCTCCTGGTGTTGGTTCGAGTGGTATTATAGCACGAAGGGGGGCCGGATCAATCACCCCTCGCCGGGTTCGCAGGCGCCCAGGTGCCGGTAGTCGCGGCCCAGGCACTCGTTGTAGCAGATCTCGGCGTAGGTGAAGAAGTCGGCCCCGCAGGCCTGGATGGGCATGCGGCCGAGGAAGGCGCAGTAGTCGCAGGCAGGGTCGCACTCGCCCGGGTAAAGGGGGCTCAGGCCGTTGCACTCGATCTCCCAGTAGGAGCAGTAGTAGGTCACGCCGTTTTGGGCGCAGGCGGCGCAGTAGTACGGGCCGTCGCAGTCGCAGTCGGCCTGGCACTCGCAGCGGCCGGGGTAGACCACGTAGGGGGGCTCCTCGCCCCAGGCGCAGGCGGACTGGCAGGGATTGGGGAAGGTGTCCAGGGCGTCGTTTGGAGCCATGACGCAGGCGGGATCCCAGACGTCCGGGCAGTCGCAGGTCTGGCCCAGCACCTCGCAGCGGCCCTGGTAGCAGACCCCGGGCCTTCCGGTGCAGGCGTTCGTGCCGAACGGTCCGAGCGCGCAGGCGCCCATCATGGCGCAGGCGTAGTCCATGTAGTCGAGGAAGGCGTCCAGGAAGGTCCGGTTGATGGCCGATTCGCGGTAGCCCGACTCGCAGCCGCAGGACGGACAGGCCAGGGTCGCATTCTGGCACTCGTGGTCACGGGAGCAGACGAGCGGGTCGGCCACCTCGACCGCGCACCTTCCGCCCTGGCCGTCGAACCGGCAAAAGGCGCGGGCGCACTCGTCATCCCAGCAGATCGTGCCGAGGTCCTGGGGATACCGGCCGCACGGCTCGCACTGCACCCCCAGGCATTCGTCACGGTCGTACCACTCGACGACCTTGTCGGCACGGACGCCGATGTAGGTCTCATTGCGGCTGTCGTAGCAGCCGCAGCACTGCTCGGTGACCACGGCGCAGTCCGCGTCTGAGTCGCAGGAGCCGATATCGCCGCAGTCGTACTCGCACCACCCGTCGCGGCAGACCCACGCGCCGACGCAGTCGTTGTCGTGCGGCAGGTCCAGGCACTCGGACACATCCGCACAGGTTCCGTCGGCCACGCACTCGCCCTCGGCGCCTACGTGGCGGCAGTGCATGCCCCCGGGGCAGTCGGCGTCCGTGTCGCAGCCCTGGTCGCAGGGGAGCTCGACCACCATGTCCGGGTCGCACTCGCCGTCCACGCACTGGATCATGTCCCCGCAGGTCTTGCCCGGGTTGCAGTCCGCCTGGCTCTGGCAGCCCTGGGGATCGTCGGTGCTGCGGTAAAAGCTACAAGCCGGTGCCAGCAGCCCCGGGATTGCCATCATCACGAGTATCTTCCACATGTCCAGCACTCTCTTCCGTTCACGGAATACCGGATCATACACGCTCCATCAGTCGCAGATCCAGACACAGGTATCCCATTCACAGGTCCAGTCGCCCTCACACTCCGGGTGCTCCAGCATATAACAATCTTCCGCTATGATGCATGTTCCCTCCGGCAGGCACAGACCTCCCAGGGGATTGGAGCACACGCAGCCGGGGCAGGTGCAGTAAAGCTGCTCATTATCGCACGGCCACCCGGCGAATCCGCCGCAATTCTGCCCCTCTCCTTCTTGACATTCACCCGCGTGCCACCAGCGGGCGTCCTGGCAGCGGGCCTGGCACTCGTTGGGCAGGATCTCCATCCGCTCGAAGTCGATCCAGGCGCAGACCGGATCCCACAGGTGAGGGCAGCCGCACTCGTCGCTGGCAACAGCGCATCGGCCCTGCTCGCAGATCGCCGGTCGATCGGTGCATAGCCAGACACCCAGGCAAGCGAGATCGGAATCGAGGCTGCACAGGTACTCCTGATCGAAGTCCCAGGCGTCGGCCAGGTCGCAGTTGACGGCGGCCTCGGCGCCGCCCCCGGCGCAGCCGCAGCAGTCGGCGTCGATCTTGACGCACTCGTCGTCGGCGCTGCAGGCGAACGGGTCCACCGGGCGCAGGTCGCAGCGGCCGTGGTCGCCGGCCTGCAGGCAGAAAGCCTCGATGCACTCGCCGCCCCAGCAGACTTCGGGAACCTCGAACGGGCAGTAGCCGCAGTCCTCGCAGTAGACCTCCGCGCAACCGGTCGTCTCCCACCAGGCATCCAGCCGATCGAGGGCCAGCGCCTGGTAGTCGTCCAGACCACCGCCGCCGCAGCACATGCCGTCCGTAAAGACCAGCACGCAATCGGCTTCCTGCTCGCAGGCGGAGAAATCCGGCGGGTCGGGCTCTGCGCACTCTCCTCCCCGGCAAGTCTGGCCGTCCGGGCAATCGGCGTCAGCACAACAGTCGGCCAGGGTCCGGCACTCGTCCTGGTCGCCGCCACTGGATCCGTACTCGATACAGCCGCCGAGCGCGACGCCGGCTGTGAGCAGCACGAGCCATGTCCTTGCGCTTCTCATGCGATCTCCTCCCCGGATGGGTACACCCCACCAATCATCGTACCTAGCAAGTGGTGTGCCAGCGCATCGACGCTCGTAGAGTGCTGAAACAACGAAGGAAATCATCTCGCCTGGAATCCTTCCGGTCTCGAAAATCCGTCATGCGCATCGGAAAAGCGACGGGCATCCTACTGGTGGTCGAGGGCTCCTTGCGATAATGTCGGTACGCGTTTAGAATGTCCTCTGTTCACGATAGCGGGGGGTCGAGGAGGTGCTTCGTGTCGAGAAGAATCCAGTGGATTTTGATTTTGCTCGGGATGGGACTGTGGTTGCTTACCGCCTCCTGTAACGGCGAGAACGGTGACACGGACGGGGGCGAGTGCGCCAACCCGTGCGAGACCTACGCGGATTGCGGCGACACCGAGGACTGCGTCGAGTGCTGCTGCAGGCGCGCCATCCCCAGCCGCTGCTCCCATGACTCCACCTGCCAGCCGGGCGGCCTGTGCGTGGACGGGCGCTGCGTGGGCCTGTGCATCAACGACACCGACTGCTGCACCGACGTCAGCCTGTGCATCCACGGCTTCTGCGAGCCCTATCCCACGGGCGTCTGGGAGGCCTTGAGCGCGCCGCCGCCCGACGAGGGGCGCACCGAAAAGCAGCCGCTGCAGGTGGGAATCGGCGACGTACCCCTGGACTTCCCCATAGGCGTATCCATGGCCGGCTACGGCGCCCGGCCGGGCCCGCACAACCCCTACCGCAAGACCCTGGGCGGCTCCGAGCGGGTCTGGGACAAGCCGCGGGTCAAGGCCTACGTGCTCGACAACGGGCTCAAGCGGGTCGTGATCGTGCGCACCGCCACGGGCTGGTCCACCGACTACATGGTCTCCCACGTGGCCTGGCGGCTGTACCAGGAGACCGGGCACAACTACATAAACCGGATCGTCACCTCGGCCAACCACACCCATTCCTACCCGGGACGCTTCTCCTTCTGGATCCCGGACCGCTCCATGGGCGTGCTGGGCCACGGCGACTACTCCCAGGAGATACAGCACCGCCACACCAAGGCCATCGCCGACGCCATCCTGGCCGCCATCGACGACCTGCAGCCGGCCCGGATCGGCTACACCTACGTGGCCGAGATGGACCCGGAGCGGAAGGTGCACCGCTACCGGCGCGGCGAGTACCAGACCGAGATGGACGACTCGCTGGTGACCGTCCGCATCGACGACGACCAGGGCAACCCGCGCGCCCTGCTGTTCAACTTCGGCCTGCACGGCACCCACACGAACGACACCGCGGTCTCTGGCGACGCGCCCGGCGCGGTGGAGATCATCGCCGAGCAGAACCTGCAGCACCTGACCGGCCTGCCGGTCAAGGCCACCTTCCTGTCCGGCAACTCGGGCGACATATCCCCTGCCGGGGACGGCTCCGGCCTGGACGACTGGCGCAAGATCCAGGAGGTCGGCCACCAGGCCTGGCCGATCCTGAGAGCGCAGTTCGACGCCCTGGAGGGCCGGACAACCTCTGACGTGGACCTGGACATCGCCAGTATCAGGGCGCCCGTCAACCGCGAGGCGCTCGGCTACGGCCCGGGCGAGTTCATCGACGAGGACGGCAACGAGTACCTGTTCGGCGCCTTCCAGTGCGTGCCAACGGGCGACGAGGACCCGGACACCGTCTGGGAGGACGGCGCCCTTGGCTGCATCTTCTCGACCGAGATGCTCTCGGGCGGCGTGCCCGTCCCGGGGTTCTGCAAGTTCCGGATGAACGCGCTGAAGATCAACGACCTGGGCTTCATCACGGTGCCCGGCGAGCCGATGTCCAACTACGGCCGTGGCCTGGCCCAGGCCCTGCTGGACGAGGGCTTCGCCGTCGGCCACGTGCTGGGATACAGCCAGGACCACCACCTGTACATCATGCACGCGGACAACTGGCTGCAGGGCGACTACGAGCCGTCCATGGGCATCTGGGGCTGGGCCGAGGGCGATTATTTCTTCGGCAAGGGCGTCGAGATGATCCAGCGCCTCGTGGCCGAAGGAGGCTTCGAGGAGGACAACGGCATGCTGCCCTCGTGGTACGAGTGGATCGACGACACGGTGCCGCCCACCCCCACCGACCCGGCCGAGGCCGGCACCATGCTGATCGACGCCCCGGCCGAGGTCGAGCGCGTGTCCATGGTCACCCTGCGCTGGACCGGCGGCCACCCCGGCGTGGACCTGCCGCGCATGGGCCTGGAGAGGGATGACAGCGGCACCTGGACGCCGGTGACCAACGCGGCCGGTACGCCCTACTCCTGCGACCTGCACAGCAGCATGATCTGGTACCTGGGCGACTACGAAGCGGACCACACCTGGGAGTTGAGCTGGGAGGAGAAGATCGACTTCCCGGCCGGCACCTACCGCATTCGCGTCGACGGGAATTTCCATGACGGCGGCGGCACCCAGGAGTACACGGCGACCTCGAGCACGTTCGAGTTCAAGCCGTCCACCCGCCTGGTGGTGACCGGGATCGAGTTCAACGGCGACCAGGTCTCGGGCGTGGTCTTCTACCCCAACGGCCCGACCACCGACGACGGCGTGTCGGAGTTCGACGAACTGGAGCCCCTCGGCTACCTGCATCACACCGGCGTGGTGCCGCCATTCATGCCGTACCCGGTGCCGACCGACGGATCGGTCGTCGTCGACGTGTCCATCGAGCCGCCCTCGGGCCCGCCGGCCTTGGAGATGACCGGTGTGCCGGTCGACACCTCCGGGCAGTTCGACTATGCCTACGTACGCTCCCGCGACGCCGAGGGCGTGGAGTCCTTCGACCAACGCACCCTGCCGTCGTCCCATTTCAGCGCCACCCCCGGAGACGTCAGCGCGCCCGGCACATATAGCGTGACAGTCACCGCCACCGACGGGCATGGAAACACCGGAGGGGCCACGGTGCAGATCGAGGTGAACTGACATTTCACGTCGGCGATCACACTAACCTCATGTTTTACTTTCGGAACACATCGTAATACATTGTCCTACAATAATTTTTCCAAGTAAAAACTTGACAGGGAGACTCCTTTCCCCTACTCTCTTGGCCATCGCAACAACCCGACCGGGAGCATGGCAGATGGCCAGTCGCGCCGGACCGATCGGAATCGCTCTGAATGGCGGATTGCGCGGTGCCTGCCGGGAGTTCGAACAGGAAGGCACGCCGGTCGAGGAGCGCTTCGTGGAACGACTGCTCGGTCTGAACCTGCTACGGAGTCTGGTCGACTCCGGTCTCGAGCTCCTCCCCGACTCCGAAGGGGTCGCTGGCGAACACCCGGCGCAGCGAGATGTGCCCGGAGAACAGGCAGCACACCCCAGCGACCACCTGCAGCACTAACTGGATGGCGTGCACCAGGATGGCGTACGCCACGCCGCTCGAGCCCAGCAGGGACTCGGCGACGAACAGCGAGAGCCCCAGCTTAATGAAGTAGTGGAAGTTGCCGATCATCCCCGGCCCGGCCGGGATCATCAACCCCACGCACAACACCGAAAGGACGGTGAAGGCCTGGAACCAGCCGAGCGAATCGAGGCCTTCGAACGCGCCGAACAGCAGCAGCATGCCGGCTGCATTCAACCCCCAGTAGACAACGGTCAGTCCCAGGAAGGCGGCCGCCAGCTTCAGGTCGGGAAGCGCGCGCAGCCCGCCGATGAAGGAGTGCATGATGGACGCAAGCCGGTTGGCCAGCCTGGCCGACAGTGGCTCGACCAGGCGCTTGAACCAGGCCACGGTGGTCTCCTGGCGCCAGTAGGCCAGCAGGAGGAAACTCAGCAGGGCCAGGAATCCGGCCAGGACCACCCACGACCAGAAGCGCAGGTCGCCGGGAACTCTCGCCTCGTCGTCTATGAAGAACAGGATGCCGACCAGCAAGCCGGCCATTGCCAGGGCGTCCACCACCCTCTCGGCCACGATGGTCGCCAGCGCCTCGCTGATGCGGATCTTGCCCCTCTCGGCGATCAGGATCGGACGGGCGAACTCCCCCAGGCGCAGCGGCAGGAGCATCAGCGCCATGAAGCCGACCGATCCGACCGCGAACAGCCGGCCGAACCCCACCCTTCCGAGCGGGCGCAGCAGCAGCCCCCAGCGGACGATGCGCGACAGATGGACGGCCATGAACACCAGGGTATATAGGCCCACGATCCCGAGGTCGACCTGCGCCAGGGCCGAACGAACCCCGTCCAGTTCCACGTCGCGGATTGCCAGCCACACGAAGAACGCTCCGATGGCGATCGAGATCAGCGTCTTGAGCAGTATCTTGTTCAACGTCCGGGCGCTCCTGTCATATCCGGCTGCAAGCCAGCGATCTGCGCCGGGTTGGTCTTCATCAAGCGTTCCAGCCCGTCGGCGCCCGCGAGCCTCTCGAGCACGGCCAGGCCTTCGGCCACCTTGGCGGCCTCGGCGGCCGCGTGCATGTCGGTCGAGGCCGCATCTGCCAGGCCGGCTTCCACCACCGCCCTGGCCGCCCGCTCGGCCGCCCGGTCCCAGGCCCCGGCCAAGCCGGACAGGTTGATCAGCACGTAGCAGCCGCGCTCTTTGAGCGGCTCGAGCGCCCGGACGTCCCGCTGGACCTCTGGGTAGCGCTCCACGTGGGCCAGCACCGGCACCTTACCCTTGACCTGGATACGGAACAGCAACTCGTCCACCCGCGGAGGAAAGCCGGCCAGGGAGAATTCCATCAGGAAGGTGTCTCCGCGCGGGTAGGTCACCAGGCGGTCCGAGGAGAGGCGTTCGAGCACCTCGTGGGCGTGGTGCTCGGCGCCCGGGTACAACCTCAATCCCACGCCGGATAATTCCAGGGTGCGGCGTAGATCGTCGTGGATGGCGGCCATCTCTCCGGCCGAATGCATGAGCGTGGACCACGGCACGTGCGGAGTGCAGCAGACCACCTCGAAGCCCAGTTCCGTGAGCTTTACGGCCATCTCGAGGGACGCAGCCGGGCTGCCGGCGCCGTCGTCCACGCCGGGCAAGAGGTGACAATGCAGATCGATCATCTCTCCTGGCGCGCTCCTGACTCCCTCCAAGGCCCGGCAACTCTATCACGCGGAGTATTCCACCCTCAAGCGTCCGGCGTGCCTTAATTCACAGATATGCCTTCGATGTCACACCCCGTGCACACGGCGACACGGCTGGTTCACACTTCCGGCGTGTGCCGAAACACCTTACCACCTCCTCAACCGACCGCCACGCCTAGTTTTTCGCAGAAACCTGGTCGTCCTCCACCCGATCGCGGACAGGGCTGCAGACCTGGCACGAAGTTTGCTTTGAATCAATACAGAGGTGAGGACGATGCAAGTTGCCGAGTACGACTGGACCGGGGTCATCGTTGCCCTGCTGATCGCCCTGGCATTGATCGCCGGCCAGTTCCTGATCCACAAGGCCTACCAGGCCTGGATCCGCTGGCGGACGGGAATCACTGCGACCGGTCGCCGGACCTCCCCGATCGAACCCACCGATGAGGCCTGCGAGGCCTGCCCGGAAGACGGAACGTACGAGTAGCGACCCGGAGCCCCTCAGCGCTTCTCGAGCATTGACGCGATGTCCCGGTGCAGCCCCCTGGGGGCCGCGACCAGGATCCCGTCAATCTTCTCGCCGGAAAGATAGCCGGACAGGTCGACCTTCTTGCCCTCGAGGTCGCGGACCGCCCCGCCGGCGGCCTGAAGGATCACCAGGCCCGCGGCCAGGTCCCAGACGTGGACGTTTCCGAGCACCGCGCCACTGGCCGCGCCGCGGGCCACGTAGGCCATGTGCGCCGCAGTGGAGCCGAGCGAGCGGACCTTGCCCGGCAGGTGGGTGATGAAATCAGAATGGAAACGGCTGTATGTCAGCAGCAGCGACTCGTTGTCCATGGCTTGATCGCGGACCGAGACCTCCCGGTCGTTGAGCATCGCCACGCCGCCCGCGCTGGCGCTGTATACCTCGCCGGTCACGGGCAGGTGGATGACCCCGATCACCGGCCGGATGCCGTCGAACAGGGCTATCGACACCCCCCAGACGGGCATGCCGGCCGAAAACCCGGCCGAGCCGTCCACCGGGTCCACCACCCAGAGCGGTTTCTGGAGTTCCCGGTCGTCGGGCCGCGCCCCACCCTCCTCGCCCAGGAACTCGTGCTCCGGGTAAGCCGCGCCGACCTCCTTGCGGATGTATTCCTGGACCACCAGGTCGGCCTCGGTGACCAGGTCGTGATCGTAGCGCAGGGTCGGGTTGGCCCGGCCGTAATACGACATGGCCAGCGCCCCACTGGCCCTCGCCAGGCCCTTGGCGAAAGTCAGGATCTCCTGCAACTCCCGGCGGGCCAGCCGTGGGCGGTAATGCCTGGCCTGTGCTCCGGTTTCGAAGGACTGCTTTCGCGTCTTCTTGCCCTTGCTCTTCTTCGCCATGGACCTTCCTTTCGCTGGGTTGCAGCCGCATCGTACGCGATGGCCGAAGCGCCAGTCAACCGGTTGGGCAGGGCCCTTTTTTGACTTGACGCGGAATCCCAAATCTGTTTTGCTCATTTCCCGAATCCGGACAGAACCCAATAAACCCTCAATGGGAGAGAGGTAAAGCACATGATGAAGATCCTAACCGTGTCGATCGCCGGCCTGGCAATCGTCGCCCTGTCGTTCTCCACCGGTTGCTCCAAGTCGGGCGGCGATCCGATCATGGAGATGCACAACCACACGAAGGCCATCTTCAAGATCCTCAAGGACAACACCAGCGATTGCGCCAAGGCGGTCACGGAAGTCAAGAGCTACGCCGACAAGAACAAGGACGCCCTGGCCAAACTCGCAAAGCAGCTCAAGGAGATGGAAGAGAAGGCGTCCAAGTCCGAGGAAGAGAAGAAGAAGCTAGAGGATAGGAAGCAGAAGCTGAGCGAGTCCATGCTCAAGGAGAGCATGGCGACCATGATGGAGTTCGGCCAGAAGTGCCCGCAGCAGATGCAAGAGATCGCCGTGGCCCTGAAGGACTTCGGTCCGAAGAAGTAACAGCCTCGACGGTCTTTCTTTCCGATCTCCGCGCCCACCGCACACGGCGGTGGGCTTTTTTTATCGCGTTGACCACCTGCCGTCCCTTCTGGTATTTTACACGCAGGGAGAAACACCGCCGTGAGACGCGCCATAAGACGAGCCTTGTTGCTGCGCTACGCCCTGGAGGTGTTCGCCGACAAGGGCTACCACGCGGCCAGCATCAACGACATCATCAGGAAGGCCGGGGTGGCCCGGGGGACCTTCTACCTGTACTTCGAGGGCAAGCGAGCGGTGTTCGACGAGTTGCTGGACGAGATGCTGTCCGCCCTGGACACCCGGGTCAAACGCATCGATCCATCACGCGGACCGGTCGGCGTGCTGGCCCAGATGGAAGCCAACGTGGAGGGGGTCTTCGGCTACCTGTTGTCCAACCGGGCCATGCTGCGGGTGCTGTTGGCCGAGGCGGTCGGGCTGGACGCGGGCTTCGACCAGAAGATGAGCGAGTTCTACGGCCGGCTGCTTCAGATGATCGAGCAGGCCCTGGAAGACGGCAAGCGGATGAAGCTGGTCGGGAAGGTCAACACCAAGATTGCGGCCTTGTGCATCCTGGGCTCCATCAAGGAGGTGCTCTACCAGGAGGCCATGGGCGGCAAGCTGCCCAGGCGCCAGTCCGTGGTGGACGAGATCCTGCGCTACAACGTGCGGGCCCTGCTCGTGCCCGAGGTGGCGGAAAAGCTGAGGTTGTGACATGAAGGTACGTCTCTTTCCGGCCTTCGGCATCGTGCTCCTCATGACCGCGGCCAGCGGCTGCAAGTGCGAGGGCAACAAGTTGATGAACGCTGCTCGGGACTTCATCGACTTCGGCTCCGGCGAAGACCGCGTGATGGACCCCTACAAGCCCGACCGGGAAAAGGGCTACTCCATCCGGCGCTGGAAAGAGGAGAACCTCCACGGCCGCCACCGGGCGGTGGCCGACGTCGAGGTCGACGTCCGGATCGACCGCGAGAAGCTGGAAAAGGTGCTGCGCGACGCGGTGCACGACGACACCCTGCAGCGCAGCACCTCGGCGGTGATGGTGCGGGCGTGGCCGGGCAAGCTCGAGACGCTGGCCGCGCCGCTGGGAATCGCCATCTTCGCCCGCGACGGCCACGGCTGGGACGGCAAGTCGGTGGGCTTCGAGAAGATCCACGTGCTGCTGCCGACCGACCGGCAGGCCCAAGACCAGGGGCTGCAGCCGCTCGACGAATCGGAGTACCTGATGCTGCTGGGCGTGGAGAACGTGCTGAGGCAGACCAAGGACATGGCGGCCGCCCAGCGGGCCACCGCCGAACGCCACGGCATCGGGCTTGAACGCGTCCAGGCCGCCTGTACGCGGGGCCTGAAACTGGCCAGGTGGCTCAAGGACCGTCAAAAGGCAGTATTGGGTCCATAGGTCACCACCCTAGCCTCTCGAGATGGGCTGGAATCAGAAATCATCCTCGGTCCAGTCGTCCTCTTCCTCTTCTTTCCCGGGATCTTCCTCCTTCTTCTTGCCCGAGGCCTCGGGCTTCTTCTTCCCGAGGACGAACCACGAGGGGATCATCTCGACCAGGTCGATCTCGGCCACGTAGGCGTCGTCGTTCTTCTCGCCCAGCAGGACCGAGGTGATCTTGAGCTCCAGGCTCAGAACGTCGCGCTTGTCCAGCCTGAAGTAGCGCATGACGGGCCGGTTGGTGAAGGACAGCTCGACCCTGTCGCCGTAAAGGCCCAGGCCCAGGTCCTGCCCGAAATCCACCTCGCTCTCGGTGTCGTATCGGTCGGCGCCGGTCTCCACGGTCACCTCGGCCCGATGCAGGCGGTTGTTGTCGAGCCAGTAGCGCTTGCTGCGGAAGTTGCCGTGCAGCACGCCGATCATGGCCAGGTCGACGGGCTCGGGGAACTCGAGCGTCACGGTCTCGTCCACTCCGGTGCCGTCGCCGCCTTCGGCCCAGCCCGATTTCAGATCCCGGTCGAACACGTTGGCCGGCTCGATCCCGTCCTTGCGCAGGGTCGACGAGGCGCTGACCTTGACCTTGGCGAAGGGGTTGCCGTCCTCGTCGCGGAAGAAGAAGTCCTTGCCCTTTACCAGGGTCCTCACGATCTTCTTGTCCTCGCCCGTCGTCTTCTGGACCAGATGGAAGGTCAGGGCCTTGCCGTCGGCCTTGACCTTCTCGGGGAACGCGTTTTCGAACATGACGTGCCAGCCGACCTGGAACTGCTTGGGCCCGCCGGTCAGGATCAGCACACCGCCCCGCTGGTCGACCGCGTCTTCGGGCTCGCGGTAGCAGACCAGCACCTCGTCGGAGCCGTCTCCGTCCAGATCTGCCTGCAGGAAGTGGGTGACCACGTGGTGCGCGGTGATGCCCCGGTAGAACTGGCTCTTCCTGTATGCACCCTCACCGGCCAGGGCACCGACGGGCCAGAGCAACAGCAGACAGATAAAAACGCGTTGTCCTCGCGTCTTCGTCACGACATGCATCTCCAGTGCCCGCCCGGGGCCGGTATTCACCTTCCCCGACAAGCACGTAAATACACTACAATCTTCACCGGGATGCTAGTGCGAATCAGAATGCTTGTCAATGTTCCGGAATGCTGCGGTCAGGCCTTCTGCCCCTTCAGCAACTCCCGCACGCACGCGAGCACCTGCGACGCCTTGATGGGCTTGGTGATGTATGCATTGGCGCCTAGGTCTATGGCCCGTTGGCGGTCGACCGACGCCGCCTGGGTGGTGATGATGACGATGGGGATGTCCTTGTGGACCTCGTCCCTGCGAACCAGGGAAACGAGTTTCAGGCCGTCCATGATGGGCATGTTGATGTCGGTCAGCAGGATGTCGAACGTCTCGGTGCGGATCTTCTTCAGCCCCTCGGCCCCGTCGCCTGCCTCGGCCACTTGCAAGCCCTTGATGCGAGCCAGCGCGTCGACGATCAGATGTCTCATCATGGGCGAGTCCTCGACCACCAGAACGCGATTCTTCTTCGACATGGGCAGAGCCTCAATCCCCCGCCGGCCAGCAAGATCCGACCAGCGATTCGGCGAAACGCTGCACTTGCTCCGCCAACTGCTCCTGCCTGAGCACCAAGTCCACCTGGCCGGAAGCAATGGCCTCCCTGGGCATACCAAAAATGACCGCCGTCTCCTCCGATTCCGCGATGGTCAACCCGCCGGCCTGCTTGACCGCCCGGATGCCCGCGGAGCCGTCAGATCCCATGCCGGTCAGCAGGATGGCCGCCACCCGGCTGCCGGCGGCCTTGGCGGCACTGCGGAAGAGCTCGTCGATGGAAGGCACGAACTTGGCCCCTTTCGCCGAAGCCCTGATTTCGGTCGCAAGACCGTCGCCCTCGCTCACGACCACCAGGTCGCTTCCGCCCGGAGCCACGTAGACCCGACCAGGTTCGATCGTCTCACCGCCCTGGGCCTCCTTGACCCCCAGCCCCACGTAGCGGTCCAGGCGATCGGCAAACGCCTTGGTAAAGTTTGCGGGCATGTGCTGGGCGACCAGGTAGGCCACGGGCAGGTCCCAGGCGACCTTCTGGAAGAAGGTCTGCAGTGCGGGCGGCCCGCCGGTCGATGCGCCAATGACCACCAGTCCGAGTTCGGCCGGGGAGACCGGGCTCACCGGCCCACTCGCTCTCCCGGCCCGCTCAACCGGGACCGGCCCTTGTTCGATCGAACGCCGCAGGCCGGTTCGTAGCTGACGCACCATGATGACCTTGGCCACCAGTTCGTCCTGGATGGCGGACAGCTCCGTCGATACGCGGTCGGTCGGCTTGGCGATGAAATCCAGTGCTCCGAGTTCCAGAGCCTTGAACACGTTGTTACGATTGCTGTGGGAGCTGATCACGATCACCGGCGTCGGCTGCCGGTTCATCAGGATGCGCAGGAAGGTGAAGCCGTCCATCCTGGGCATCTCCAGATCCAGGGTGATCACATCGGGTTTGAGCTGAACCGCCTCGCGCAGGGCCTCCTCCCCGTTGGCGGCGCGGCCCACCACGGCGATCTCGGGATTCGATTGCAGCATCCCGATGATGGTCTGGCGATTGAAAGCCGAATCGTCGACCACCAACACCCGCACCTGTTTGCCTTGTTGCTTCTCGCGCATCAGGGCTGTTCTCCGGTGCCCACCGCTGCGGGCTTGCGGTATACCATGTCGTTTTTCAGGTAGACCAGCTCGAAATCGGTGGTGATGTTCATCAACGACTCGGAGTGGCCAAGCAGCAGGAACCCATGCTCGTACAGCTTGGAGTAAAACGTCTTGACCACTCTCTTGCGGGCCGAGACGTCGAAATAGATCAGGACGTTCCGGCAGAAAATGACATCCACCTTGCCCACCAACTGCAGCATCTCGTCGTCCAGCAAGTTCAACTGACCGAAGCTGGTGATGGAGCGCAACCGGTCGTCGATCCTGTACTTGTCGCCCCTGGGCTGGAAGTACTTGTCCCGGTAGTAAGGGTCGATGGTCCGGAAAGATGATTTGCCGAACACCCCTTTCCGGGCGGTCTGAAGCACCTTGCGGGAGATGTCGTTGCCGAACACTTCCACGTTCCAGTCTTCCAGGCGATCCTGTTCGAGAAGCAGCATGGCGATCGTGTAGGCCTCCTCGCCGGAAGAGCATCCCGCGGACCAGATCCGCAGCCATTTCTCATTCGCATTCGCTCGCTGCTCGATGATATACGGCAGGATCTCCTCGGAGAAGGCCTTGAGCTGGTATTCCTCCCTGAAGAAGTAGGTCTCGTTCGTGGTCAGCAACTCGATGATTTCCTCGAGTTCCTGCCTGCGCTTGGAGCTGAACCGCAGACAGCGGTAGTACTCGCTGAACGAACAGATGTCGAGCTGGCGGAGACGCGCATTCAACCGCCGCTCCATCATGTAGGCCACGTCGTCCTGGAAGAAGATGCCGCAGTAGTCGTACACCAGATCCCTCAGGAGACGGAACTCCTCTTGGGACATGGTTATCTTGTCGGGCATCCGCAGCATCGTCATCAGGGCTCCGTCGCTCGTCGATTACTGTCCTTCCTCACCGTCAAGGCGGAGGATCTGCTCCATGGCCCGGCGGACCAGCGGATCGAGTTCGCCGGACAGCCGCTCGGCCAGCATTCGTGTGCCGATGTGGCGCCAGCGCAAAGCGCCGATCTTCTTCACCGCCGCCATGCGCACGTCCCAATGCTCATTGTCCAGGGCCTCGATCAGCGCGGCGCTGGTGGACTCCAGGGGCATGCCGTCACAGCCGGCCAGGACCTCCTTGACCACCTCGGGATCCGCGTGTCGGCTGGCCTGGAGGAATCGCTGCTGGTCGTCGCCCCAACCGAGCTCATTCAGCGCCCGGACCGCCTGAAGCGCCACGGCTCCGTCGGGATGTTCGGCGAACGGCAGGATCGACTCGAACGCATCGGTCGAACCGCCCTGCCCCAGGCCGGCCAGAGCCTCGGCCACCACCCAGGGATCACGGTCGCTCAGGGCCACCCGCAAGGCCGCCCTGGCTTCCTCGCCGGGACGGTTGCCTAGGACTCTTGCCGCCGCCGCCCGGACCTCCGGGTTCTCATCCGCCAGCATCATCCGCAGACGATCGGTCACGTCCGCTCCGCCGAACCGGTCCAGCGCGCGGATGGCCGCAGCCCGTACGCGCGAATCCTGGTCTCCTGCCAGACGTTCGATCCGCTCCCGGTCTTCATCGCCGGCCACCCCGCACAACACCTCGGCCGCGGCGGCCCTCGTCCCGGCATGCTCCGTCGAGATCAGCGGCTCCACGCACAAGACTACCTCGTCGTGATAGCGCTCTCCCAGCATGATCAGCGATCTGACCGCCCCGGCCCCCCCCCCTCCCCCCCTCTGAAGCAGGCCCACCAGAGTCGGCAGAACCGAGGCGTCGCCAAGGTGACCCAGCGTGCGCTGGGCGGCTTCGGACACCTCTGGATCCTCGTCCAGGCACATCTGGACTATCCGTGGCAGATTGTCGGGCTGCCCAAAGTGGCCCAGCAACTCGACCGCGATCACCTTTTCGGCCCGACCGAGCTCGTCCAGCAACTCACCCAGGACGTCGGCCGAGCCGGATCCGATGGCCAGGATCGACTCCATCACCTGCTCTCTCAGACGCTCGTCGTCCGCCACCCTGATGAGATCAGCGGTCACATCGGTCCGGCCTGTCCAGCCGAGCACGGCCACGGCGGCCTCCCTCTCCCTGGCCTCCGGACTCTCCAGCAGTCCCCGCATACGCTCGCAGAGCTCATCCGTCGTCACCCGGGCCACCGAGGCACTGATCTCCTCCCGGTCCCGGCGGTCGGCTCGCCGGTACTGGTCGAGCAACGCCCGCGCCGAGGCCGCGCGTTCGGAGCGGCCCCGCGATTCCAGGCCCTCGATAAGGATCGGCAGCAACCGGTCGACGACGGCCGATTCGCGCAAGCCTCCCAGAAGCCTGAACACCTGGGGCTTGAGCGGACGGACCTGCAACAAGGGGCGCAACAACTCCATGGGCACCTGGGCGTCCAGCCTGCCGAGGGCGTCCAGACAGGACAGCTGCACCAGCAGGCTGTCCTGCTGCAGGGCCTGCAGCAGCCGTTCTACGCAGCGCTTGTCCCCGATCAGGCCCAGGGCCTCGGCGGATGCACCGCGCACGTTCTCTTCCTCATCGTCAAGCCCCACCAGCAAGGAATCGACCGCCTCGTCCAGACCGATCTCTCCCAGGATGTCCGCGGCGAACTTGCGGGTATCCCGATCGCCGGTCTGCAGCAAACCGCACACGACCTCGACCACTGGCCGGCCGATCCGGATCAACACCTCGGTCGCAGAGTTCCTCAAGCCTACATTATCCCGTGCGTTCAACCCACTCACCAGGGCATCGAGCAATTCAGGAGTGACCGGAGGATCGAGTGCCAGATGGACACCGGCCTTGCGCACCCGCCAGCTGGAATCCCCCAGGGCCTTGAGCAAGTGCTCGGGCGGCACCTTTTCGAATACCTTGCTCAGTCGCCTGACCGCCTGGTGTCGGATTTCCTCCACCTGACTGTCCAGAGCCGCCACTACCGCATGTTGCTGCTCGTTTCGATCCATCGCTATTGCTCTCCCCCGCCCTGCGGGCCGTCTGACAGTTCCCTCATCTCGCGCGCGACACGGCCGATCCGATTGGCGATCTCCTCGGCGTCCGCCACTTGCGCTGTTGCCTTCATGAAGTCATCCCGCACTTCCTCGGCCACCCGGGCGACGTGACCGACTCCCTGGGTCTGCTCGGCGATGGCCTTGGAAACGAACCCCACCATTTCGGCGATCCGCTCCATGTTCCTGTTCACGCCCCCCACGGCCTGAGCCTGCTCCTTTGCGCTGCGGAACACGAAACGGGCGTCGTCGCGCAGTTGCTCAGAAACGCGGTTGATCCGCTCCCCTCCCTTGGTCTGCTCGGACATGGCTCGCCTGATCTCGTGCAGCATCTTGGACATGTCAGCCATGGTCCTGCTGATGACGCCGGCCAGCCTGCTGTGCTCCGCGGTGGAGCGGTTGATCTCGTTTGCCATTCGGCCGACATCTCCGACCGAGCTCAGGATCGTTTGCAGCGCCTTGCTTGCGTTGTTGGCCAGTTCAACCCCCCGCCGAACGCTGCCCGATCCGCGCTCGATGGCGTCGACCGCCCTGCGGGAATCGGCCTGGACCGATCTTATCAGGCCGGTGATCTCCTTGGTGGAGGTTGCCGTCCGGTTCGCCAGGTCCTTGATCTCGTCGGCCACAACGGCGAATCCCTTGCCGTGTTCCCCGGCAGCGGCGGCGATGATGGCCGCGTTGAGCGCCAGCAGGTTGGTCTGCTGGGCCACGTCCGAGATGACCGTCAGGATCTTGCCGACCGCCTCCATCTGGGCACCCAGTCGGTTGATCACCTCGCGCGTCTCGTCGGTTGCGTTCTGGATCTCGTTGATGCCGTCGATGGTCTCACTCACCGAATTGACGCCCAGCAAGGCGATCTCGCTCACCTCTTCGGAGAGCCGGTGGGTCTCCGATGTGTTGTCCTCGACCTGCTTGATGGCCAGGCCCATGGCGGAGATGGATGCGTCGGCCTCCTCGGCGCGCCTGGCCAGTTCCTCGACGTTGCCGGACACCTCTCCCATCGAACGGGCGATCTGCGAGATGGCCGAGGCGTTTTCGTCCACCATTTTCTGGAGGTTGTCGGCTGCCGACGACACCTCGTTGACGCTCTGTTCGATCTCGAATAACGATGAGGAACAATCGGTTGCGGCCTGGCGCAACGAATCGACCTGCTCCGAAATGCTCTGGATCGACGATCGCATCTCGACCACCGAGCTGGCGGTGCGTTCGGCGATCTCCGATCGATGATCGATGTCCTGACGGATGTTCTCCAGCCGGTCGATCAGCCGACCGTGATGTTCGTCTATTCCGCCGGCCGCCTGCCGGCTGGCCTCCCGCAAGCGCCGGACCAACCCCACGAACTCCTCTATGGCGCGCGCCAGGGCGGCCACCTCGCCGTCCCCGCTGACCATCACGCCCTGCTCCAGCTCTCCACGGGCCAGTCGGCGAACCCGTACCGAGAGCGATTGCAGTGGCTTCAACCCGGACCATACCACCGAGCTGGCCAGCACCAGACCGATGATCACCATCAGCAGCCCGCCCAGCACGACCATTCCGGCCGGGCCGGAGGATGCCTGCTCAACGCGGGACAGGTCGCCGATCCAGAACAGATGGGAGCCGCCTGACACCGCCAGGTGGTGGTACAAGAACGGCGCCCGCATCTGCAACCAGTCTTCCGTCCCTTCGTCGATGATCCGTCTCAGCCAGTCCGCGTCAATCTTGTCAATCTTGCGACGTCCCGCCAGCATTCGGCCGCTGCGATCGGTAAGCAACAAGTCGGACAGCAGCCGGTGGGACGGATCGGCCTTGCGCAGATCTTGCTCCGGCTTGGCCCCCGGAGCGGCCGCCATCGCACGCTCCAGCCTTCGACCCACCGTCTGGAAAGCTCCCTGGTTCTCGGCCAGGATCCTCTCGGCCGCCGCCTCCCTGACCCAGCTGTGCCAGATCACCGAGGTGACCGACCAGACCAGCACCACCACTATCCCGAAGGCGAACAACATCCGGCGTGACAGGTCGCCGGTACGCTCGGCAAGGGCCGATCCGGACGGTACTCGGGATTCCACAACCAGGCGGGCCTGACCCATGGCGTGGAGGTTCACGTGATAGGAGAGCAGCGTGTGCGCTATGACCGCGATCACTCCCAGCGAAGCCACAATCACTATCTGCCAGTTGGTCATTCCCGCGAAATACCAGACGAACAACACCAGTATCGCCAGGCCGCACATCCACAGGCCGATCGACCAGAGGGCGTCCTTGAATGGAAAGGTGTCCATGATGGCGAAACATTGTCGGACATCCCGGCGCGACGGCGGGTCCTCGTCCGCACTCCGTTTTATCAACCGGAGCACGGGCCGCATCGTCCTCCTGCCCACCCGGATGTACAGACCGAACAGCGGGATCGCCCCGACGACCATCACGATCACAAGCCAGGGCAACAACCGGCCCAGCCCGGCCATCAGCAAGGCGGAAAGTATCGGGAATACAAGCGACACACCCAGCACGACGAAGTGGGTCCGCTTGGATTCGATGTCGCGTCTTATCCGGTCATTGTCCACGGTCAGACCTCGCCTTGGCTACGTCAGCCCTCGTCGGCCGGCATGAAGAAGGCCGGGCTGAGGATCTTTTTCAGGTTCAACAACATCAACATGCGTTCATCCTGCTGGCACACGCCGAGAAGCAGGCCCGGTTCGCGCCGGTCGTTCAGCTGTGGGGACGGCCGGATCCTGGAGCGCGGAACCCGGATCACCTCGAGCACCTCGTCCACCCGGAATCCGACCACCTTGGAGCCCACCGAGGCGATGATGATCTTCTTGCTTAGGGTGTTCTCGATTGGCGGCAGGCCGAAGCGCTTGCGCATGTCCACCACCGGGATGATGGCACCCCGCAGGTTGATCACTCCCTCGATCAACCCGGTCTCGTCATGCACCGGGGTGATCCTCAGCGGGTTGATGATCTCCTTGATGCGCATGATGTCGATCACGAAGTCCTCGTCTCCGACCCGGAAGGCGGCCATCTGGACAATCAGACCGGATTGCAGGGATTGTAGTTCGTCGACGCTCACAGCAACTGACCTCCAGGCGTATTATGGACTAACCGCTCGAGCTGCACCACCGCCTGCAAGTCCACCAGGGTGAACATCTCACCGTCGTAGCGGCCCACTCCGAGCATGTGCTCCATCTCCGACCGACCGAACACGGCCGGGGTCGGCTCGATGTCCTCGTCCCGCAGGCGGATGACGTGTCGGACCTCATCCACCAGCAGCCCGATCTGCTCGCCGCCCGAGTTGACGATCAGGATGCGGCTGCTGCGGGTCTGTTGCTGTTCTTCCAGGCCCAGCAGCAGTCGGAGATCGACCACAGGCACGATGGTCCCGCGCAACGACAGGATGCCCAGGACGACCGGGTCGGTTCGCGGCAGGCTGGTGAAGATCGAGGGTTTGATGATCTCCTTGATGTACAGAATGCTGACCGCGAACTGTTCGTCGGCCAGCCGGAAGCTCAAGTACTCGTGCAGGGCCTCGCGGGCGGAGGGTCCCGGCGCCGCCAGGTGGATGTCGGGCGCACCGGCTTCGAGGCCTTCGAGATCGTCGGGGCTGACGAAGAACTCGGACAGAGCGCGCTCGAAGGCGTCGGCCGCGGTGTCCACGGCTCCCTTGTCGGAACCAGGCTCCTTCTCTCGCTTCTCACTCGCCTTGGATTTTCGCTTGCTCGGCACCGTGAATCCCTCTTTCGCGGCTACTCGCGTGAAAGCGTCTCTTCGATCAAGGCGCCCACGTCCAGCACCAGGATGGTCTGCTGGTTGGCCAGGCTGGTGGCGCCGGCGATCCCGGGCACCTGGGACAAGGACTTGCCCAGGGGCTTGATGACGATGTCCTGCTGGCCGATCAGGCCTTCGACCACTATTCCCAGGCGGTTCTCGGCCAGGCCCACCACCACCACGAACATCAGCTCGTCGGACTCGATCTCCATCTCCCCCAACTCGAAGAGCCGGTTGAGCCGCAGAAGCGGCAAGGTGGCGCCCCGCAGCTCCAGCACCTCCCGGCGTTCGATGGTGCGCAACCGGCTGCTGCGGACGTTGATGATCTCGATTACCGAGTTCAAGGGAATGGCGTAGATCCGCTCGCAGATCCGGATCATCAAGGCCCGGATTATGGCCAGGGTGATCGGCAGGGTGATGACGAATCGCGTCCCCTGGCCGGGCTCCGAGTAGACGTCGATCATCCCGCTCAGGTTGCCTATGTTGTTCTTGACCACGTCCAGGCCCACCCCGCGGCCGGAGATCTCGCTGACCTTCGTACTGGTGGAGAAACCGGGCAGGAACAGCAGGTTCAACGCGTCGCGCTTGGTCATCTCCCCAAGGTGCTCGCGGTCGACCAGCCCCTGCTCTACCGCCTTGGACTTGACCTTGTCCAGGTCGACTCCGCGACCGTCGTCGCCGATCTCGATCACCACGTGGTTGCCCTTCTGGTAGGCGTTCACCCTGATGGTGCCGATCTCCGGCTTGCCCGCGGCGAGGCGCTTGGCCGGTTTCTCGATCCCGTGGTCGACGGCGTTGCGGAGGATGTGCATGAACGGGTCCGCCAGATCCTCGACGATCAGCTTGTCCATCTCGGTGTCGGCGCCGCTGATCCGCAGTTCGATCTCCTTGCCCGCCGACCGGGACAGCTTGCGCACCATGCGCGAGAGCTTCTCGAAGTTCTGGCCCAACGGGACCATCCTGACTTCCATGATGCCCGACTGCAGCTCGTTCAGCTTGCGCTCGAAGTTGCGGGACTCCTTGTAGAGGTCCACCGCCAGGCCGGTGAATCCGATCTCGGTCTTGAGCTGTTCGGAGAGGTGCTGCATGGCCGTCCTGACGAGCACCAGTTCGCCGACCATGTTCATCAGGATGTCCAGCTTCTTGATGTCCACCCGGACGGTCTGGCTGACCGAGCGCAGCGAGATGCCGTCGGTATCGAGCTGAGCGGTCTCCTTCGTCGTTTGCGGCTCTTCGTCCGGCGGAGTCTCGTCTTCGACCGGCCGTCCGGACCTGCCCTTCTTCTCCGCGCGGGCCGGTTCGGCGGGGGCGGGGGTCCGGCGTTCGATGGCTGCAACCTCGACGTCTTCGCCTTCCACCCGCTCTTTCAACTCGGCCAGGTCCAGGCTGGTGCCCACGATGATGTCGAAATCGATCGCCTGCTCGCTGGAGGTCTCCGAACTGGGCAAGGTCGTGATCACCTCGCCCACGGACTTGAGCTCGGTGGTCAAACGGGCCAGGCTTTCGTCGAAGCTCATCAGGTCGAACGCGGCGTGCACCTTGTAGAGCTCGACGCCCTGGCGGATGTTGTCGGTCAGGCGGTACTCTTCGTATTCGGTCAGGACGCCGATGATGGAAGGGTCGATCGCCACCTGTTCCAGCGGATTGTCCTCGCTGGCCTCGGCCGACGAGGACATGGCCTTGTCCAGCTGTTTCTTCATCGCGGTGAGCGCGCGCTTGGGCACTTTCGGGCCGCCGCTGGATTCGGCGATCAGCCGGTTGAACACCTCGACCGACTCGAACATGGCGTCGAGCACCTCGTTCGACGGGGCCACCCTGCCCAGGCGCATCCCGTCGAGCAGGTTCTCCAAGGTGTGGGCGAAATCCGACATCTTCTTGGCGCCGAACATGCCCGACAGGCCTTTGAGCGAATGCGCCGAGCGGAAGATGTTGTTGATCAGCTCCGGATCTTTGGCTCCGCGCTTGAGATCGCTATCCAGCTTGAGAACGTCGCGGTTGAGACTCTCCACGATCTCCTGCGACTCGGACAAGAACTCGCCGAGCACCTTTTCGCTGAATCCGTCGACGATCTGCGCCATCACGCACCTTTCAGGTAGCGCTCGACGACATCCTTGAGGGCGGCGGGCTCGAACGGCTTGACCAGATAGGCGTTGGCCCCCATCGTCAATCCACGCTCCCGGTCGCGCTGGCTGGACTCGGTCGAGATGATGATCAACGGGGTTTCGCGGTAGCGATCGTTTTCGCGGATGAACCGGATCAGCTCCAATCCGTTGATATCCGGCATGTTGATGTCGGTGATGATCAGGTCGAAGGCGCGCTTCGGCAGAACCTTCAACGCTTCGAATCCGGAGGCTGCCTCGCTGGCCGCAACCCCCTCGATCTCCTCGATGGTGGAGGAGATGAACGTTCGCATAGCAGCGCTGTCTTCCACCACCAGCACGTTGTATTCCACGGCAAACCTCCTGCGATACGCCTGAGAATTCAAAATTATTTCACGCGGTTGTCCGGGAAGTCAAGGATGTCGGCTTGCGCTCAGGGCTGACGCCCCCCATTCCGTTACCCCCCGGAGAATACTACATTGACATGATTTACATTTCACGATAATGTAAAGGAGGATGTTGATGGAGGTGCGGCATGACCGTCGTGAAGCTGAGCTCGAAAAACCAGATCGTGATTCCCAAGGAGGCCAGAGATGCCATGCACCTGAAGGGCGGTGACGAACTCCTGGTCGTCGTCAAGGACGACATCACCATCCTCATGCCCAAACCCGAAAGCTACAGCCGCGCCTTATCGGGTCTCGGCAAGGGTCTTTACGGTAGAAAGTATCATCGGACAGAGCGGCATTCCTGGACTCTTTTTTGAGAAGATTTCTGAAAAAACACCCCCGGATCTCACTCGACACCAGCATCCTGATCTACTTTGTCGAGAAACACCCTCGATACCACGCCCTGTGTGAGACCATCTTCATGGCCGTCGAAGTCGGCAGGATAAAGGCGTCAACCTCGACCATATCCTTGCTGGAGATCCTGGTTCAACCGTATCGCCGGAAGCTCGACGACTTGGTCATGAAGTTCTATTCGCTGTTGTCTACGTATCCCAATCTGAGCTGGGTCGATCTGACTCTGAACGTCGCCGACCGGGCCGCCGGGATCAGAGCCGAATACAATCTCAAGACGCCTGACGCAGTTCAGCTGGCCTCAGCCCTTTCATCAGGCGCCACCGGATTCGTCTGCAACGATCTCGCCTTCAAGAAGGTTGAGGAAATAGAGTGCCTGGTCCTGGAGGATCTGATCAGCGAACAAGCCCGCCCCCAAAAGCCGATCGCGTGAAAAAATAGGGGTGTCTGACCCACCACGGTCTCGGACATCTGGCCCGAGTGGTAAGGACAGAACATGGTTCAGAGAATCTTGACCAGCGTCGTAATCACGCCGATGACCACCACCGCCATGGCGCCCATTCGAATGGTGAGACGCATCTCCATCTCCTTGAGACGCATCTCCATCTCCTTGATGTCGTGCCTCAGCGCCGTGTCCATCTCCTTCATGTCGTGCCTCAGCGCCGTCTCCAGCTCCTTGATGTCGCGCTTGGTGGCCATCTGCTCATTGACGATCTCCGCAATGGCAACCGCATGCACCTCGGCCTGCTCACCCGGTATGCCGGCTTTCTTGAGCTTGTTGGCATACGCCAGGGTGTCGAATGCAATGGCCTGATCCATTCAGCTATCCTCCTTGCAGCTCAAGCACACCGGACAACTCGCGATCCACGAAAGCCGTGCGACCGGCCCTCGTCTTCATTGTCTGCAATCATAGCACAGTATGCCCGATTGAAACAGCCTTTTCCGAAAATCCCAGCGTGGTCAGGCGGAGGCTGCCCAGTCTCCCCCCACCGACTACACCACGACCAACGTCCAGGAGGTGGGAGTCGACGAGGCCGACATCGTGGAGACCGACGGCGAGCACATCTACGCCGTCCACGGCAACGACGGGTCGTCGACGACGACGGAGACCGACGACGGGCGACGACGGGGACGGTTTCAACTTATTAACTTTTTCGTCTGGTGCATCGGAAGAAGAAAGTTAAAAAGTTGAAACCGTCCCCCTCCTCCCGAGGCGGTACGACGGGTCAACAGGTATTCAGGTGAACAACTACCTGGCGCGGCAGCGGAAGCCGACGCCGAAGCGGGCCCACGGGACGTCGTCGTCGCGATCGGACGCGCGCAGGTAGTCGCCGTCGAGGTAGAAGCTGCCGCCCCGCCTGACGCGGTGGGAGCCGCTGGGGGTCTCCCATGCGCTGCCGTCCGACGGCGCCTCGTTGTAATCCGAATGGTACCAGTCCTGCACCCACTCCCACACGTTGCCCGCCATGTCGCAAAGACCCTGCTCCGTGTTGCCGGCCGTCTTGCTGCACACCGCACAGGTCCGATCCTCTCCACATCCATTTCCCCTGTCATCCATCACCGCGTACGTGCACGACGGGCTTTCGTCGCCCCACGGGTAGGTGATGTCCTGCCCGCCTCCGCGGGCAGCATACTCCCACTCCGCCTCCGAAGGCAATCGCCCTCCGGCGAACTCGCAGAAGTCATTCGCCTGTTGCCAGTCCACGCAGTTGACCGGGTGGTTCCCGCGGCCGGCCTTGTCCCAGTTGCAATACTCTCCGGTGTCCGGGCTGGAGCACGCGCCGTCCAGGACACACGACAGGTACTGCCCGATGGTAACTTCGGTCCGGTTCATCTCGAATGCCTGGACGGTGACCTCGTGCACCGGCCGCTCGTCCGAGTTGCCGGAGTCCGATCCCATCATGAAGGAGCCGCCCGGAATCGACACCCACTCAACATCATCCCCGGAGAGAAACACGTCGCAACCGGTGGCCGCAAGGAGGAACGCGGAGCATAGCAACGTAGCGATTCGCATCTCACCACCTCCCGACCAGGGACAGGCC
>SDBT01000362.1_pt1 | contig 69793 bp, 82 predicted proteins | sample 2277101 | NCBI WGS metagenome assembly SDBT01 (sample SAMN10404973, study PRJNA504765) | marine sediment metagenome | isolation source: marine sediment core GS10_PC15, 103 cmbsf | place: Arctic Ocean: Southern Knipovich Ridge | collected 2010
CTACCATCCATCTCGCCCTATTCTGTTCCGCAAAACTACGCGCATTCTTTTCGGAAAGCACGATCAGATCATCTTTTTTACCGGCTTGCGGATGGATTAATTGAACGGCTTTGTCAGTAAACTGGCGAATGTAATCCTGAAGGAGCTTAAGGCCGTCCATCTCAACAGATATCAAAACCTCTTTCGGAATATCCGCAGCCATAGCGTAATATTCACGCAAAAACGTTTCCATGATCTCAACAGGCTCATCCTCTCCTTCAACAATAAAATTCTCCTGACTGATCAGCCGGCCATTTCGGATCTGAAAAAGGTTGAAAAAGCTTTTCCCAAGATCCTGCACAAACGCAATAACATCACGATCCATAATATCCGTGTCGGTAATAAGTTGTTTTTCCGCGCTACGTTCAATTGACATGATCTGATCACGAAGCTTAGCGGCACGTTCGAATTTTTTAGCATTTGCAAATTCCCGCATCTGTTTTTTAAGAGATTCGACAGCTGGCTTATAATTTCCTTCCAAAAACTCAATGGACTGGTCGATTAGAACCCGGTATTCCTCTGGCGTAACCATGCCCGCGCACGGACCAACACAGCGTTTTATATGATAATCCAGGCATGGCCGTTTGGCAGAAGTAGTGCCTATTTTGACTGCGACTTTAGCGCCTTTAAGCGGCGTGCCTTTTGGGTCGAGATGGATATTCCGTACACTACACAGTCTGAAAACACGTTTTACAGTATCAACCAGCCGTTTCACATCCGAACCGGATGTTTTAGGACCAAAATATTTAGCGCCGTCTTTGCTGATCCGGCGGACAGTGTAGACTTCCGGATAATCCTGATCCATCGTAACTTTGATGTACTGAAAATTCTTATCATCCCGAAGTAGGATATTGTATTTAGGCTGAGATTCCTTAACCAAATTATCCTCCAGAATCAAAGCCTCCACTTCGCTATTGGTCTCTATCCACGCAATATCCTCCACATGCTCCAGCATCTTTGCTATACGGGGGCTGTGTTTAGCAGACGGACGAAAATAGGTTTGAACGCGTTTTTTAAGATTTTTGGCCTTTCCTATATATAGAGGTTCCTTTTCATCATTTAGGAATTGGTAAACCCCGGGCTTATTTGGAACCTTGGCAATGATTTTTTCGAAACGTTTCATAAACCTATTGTACTTAACTTCACACCCCATTGTCATTCTGAATTTATTTCAGAATCTCACCAGCAACCTATTTTCTGTAGATCCTGAAATAAATTCAGGATGACAATAAGAATTATGGTAAAATAATTATCCATGAATTTACAAAAATCAATCCGTCAAACCATCGCATTCTTTGACCTCTTTAACTTCCCACTTACAGCGGAGGAGATTAAGGAATATTTGTATAAATACGATAAGCCTCTTCATATTAAAGAAGTTAAGGGAACCCTTGATGAAATGGAGGAAGTGGAAAAAATACACGATTACTACGTATTGAAAGGTCGCGGGAAATTGTTGGACACAAGAAAAACACGGAAGTTCATCGCGGAAAAGTTCTGGGGCAGGACGCGCCAATACTGCCAGTATGTTGTTAAGGTGCCTTTTGTTCGTATGGTGGCAGTATGCAACAACTTAGCTTACGACAATCCAACAGAACTTTCTGACATTGACCTGTTTATTGTGATCGAGAAAGGCAGGATGTGGCTGGCACGGCTCTTTATCACACTTATACTTCAATTCTATGGCGTACGGCGGCACGGAAACAGAATTACCGGCCGATTTTGCCTTAGCTTTTTTGTAACACCGGAAAAACTAAATATGGAGCCACTACTGCTAAAATCGGAAGATCCATATATGGCTTATTGGACACGATTGATGATGCCGATTTACGGCAAAAAAGCTTATCGACAGTTTATGGAAGAAAATAAAGGATGGTTAAATGAAAAATACGGTTTAAAATTTCCTGATATTTCTGAAAAGAAATTCTCCTTCCACGGCAAAAGCCGAGGTAAAAAGTTTTGGGAATGGGTATTTAAAGGTAAGTTCGGTGATTTGATAGAAAAATTCTTAAAAAAGACTTTCAAAAAACGAACTCTCAAAAAAGCCCACCAACTCGGCCCGGAGGCCAGCGTAGTGGTAACCGATGACATGCTAAAATTCCATAACCGTGACCGGAGGAAAGAATATTTGGATAAGTGGAAGAAGGGGTTTTAGCTAAACGCTATGTATAAACAGGGTTAGTTGGCGAGCGTAGTTATAAATTGGTCCTTACTCTAGAGTTATTTTAGGCTGTTTTAAATGATTTAGGTTAGGGGTCCACTTCACTCTATTTACTATAAATACAGAGAAGCGGACCAGTTGGGTTCAAAAGATTCGTATTATAAGGTGGCACCATTTTGTTCGAGCAGCTCTATCATTTCGGTGTGTCCTTCGTCCGTGGCAAACCATAATGCAGTATGGTCATCAAAGGTTCTGGCATTAATATTGGCACCACGTTCTAATAATAAGCTGGCAGCTTCGAGATGGTTGTTTTGAGCCGCACCCATTAAAGGCGTATAACCTTCTGCGTCCCTGACGTCAATATCGGCGCCGTTATCAAGAAGAAGGATTATCCCCTCAATATAGTCGAACAGGGCGCAATTCAGCAAAGCAGTATCTCCCCAGTAATCCCTTGCTTCTATATCGGCATCATTCTCAATCAGAAGTGTGGCCATTTCATAATTTTCATATTCTAAGGCCACGATTAATGCTGTAGCACCTGAGCGATCCTGCAAATTAATATTTGCATCATGCTCTAGCAGAAGAGTCGCTATTTCGCGCTCATCATATGCGGCAGCGTACATGAGGGCTGTAACGCCAAACATATCCTTTGCATCAACATCTGCTCCGTATTCAAGGAGGAGTGTCGTCATTTGAGAATCCCAATTGTAAGCGGCACAGATCAAAGCCGACTTCCCCTCCCTGTTTCTGTCGTCGGTGTCAGCACCTTGATCAAGAAGAGATTGTACAAGATCTGTGTCCATATCGCATGCTGCTTCTGCAAGATTACCACTGCATGATGTTGTAACTGTGTCGCCGCAACCTAAAGTTGCAATCATTAAGATGAACATTGCAGAGGATGTTAAAAACTGTTTTGACTTATTCATATGAATTTCCTTTTCTTTTGAATTAAAATCTCAAACCTTTCCAGCGACCAATTTCGCAGAAAATGTTATAAGATAAAAGTTTTACCCAACCCAAATCATTTAACTCTAATTGTAAAAGATCACCGTAATGAGATTATAAATTGCATTATTAATTTTGTCAAATTCCATAAGCTCAAAAATCTCTTGATCCTTGCCTAAAATAATTCATCAAAATAGACGCAAATTTATAACTATTTACACTAACTACTGTTTATACAAAATGCCTATAGTACAACCTCCGGTTTTGACTGTACAACGGAACTCAATCAATTCTTTTTTGGCTTCAGCTGAATATGCTTCTTTTTAATCTTCTCCTTAATCTCCGCCAACCGAAGTTTGTTTAAGTTGTGGAGGACTTTAGCGTAATCATTGTCGCTTTTGAATTTCTTTTCATGAGCGATTTCCTGGACCATCTCAAGTGGGCTTTCCTCTTCAAGCTGATATAGCTCACGGTTGATCTGGTGAATGTGTTCCGCGCCAAGATAGGGTTTTAGGATGACGTAATCCGCTCCCCGATTGAAAAGCTCCAAACCTTCACGTCCGGTATCCGAAGTCACGATGACAATTGGACGCTTATCCTGAGGAATTTTTTCAATATATTTTATTAAAAATAAATTGTCTTCCGGACTGGTAAGCGTACTGATAATAATTTCACTATTCTCCAGACCCAGTTCATTCAAAAGCTCTGTGTCTTCAACAGCGCCAAAAATACAGCTCACACCTTTTTTGATAAGTGATTTTATAACTGTGTTGTCGTGGTCCACTACAACATAATCTTCTTTAAAATGCTTGATTTGGTCCAGAATCTGCTGACCCATCTGTCCGCATCCAAGCAAAATGATGTGATCATTTAATCCAGTTTGCATATTGCTTAAGCGTGTTTTAACTTTTCTGAATTCAAAAATAGTTAAAAAATTACGAAGCTTGTTGTATATCCAGTTATTGTACGTCATAAAATAAGAAGAAACGGTCATTGTGAAAATGGCGATTAAAGTAACCATTGCAACAACTTCCTGATTCACATGTCCGAGCTTAAGACCTATGGCAATAACTATTAATGAAAATTCACTAATATTGGCAATCGAAAGACCTGTGAAAAATGATGTTCGTTTGTCGTAACCAAGAAGCCCCATAATAACCATAACAATCAGAGGATTGCCTATTAAAACAAATAATGACAGGATAATAAATTTTATAATCAATGGACCCATTGAGCTAAATACCAGACCTGCACCTAAAGCTACAAAAAAGATTGTGATGAAAAAATCACGCAGAACTTTGGCTTTGGCGTTGATCTCAAAAGTATAAGGAAGGCTAGCCAAACTAATACCGGCAATAAATGCGCCGATTTCAATATTAAATCCAACCAACTCAGAAAGCAGAGCAACTAAAAAGCACCAACTTAAACTAAAAAGGATTAAAAGTTCATGTGAGGTTGCGATTTTATTGTAGAGGTAGCCAAGCAAATTACGGGCAATCAAAATAACAAGGGCAGAAAGCGCAATGCCCTTTAGTAAGACCCCGCCAAAGTGCATAAAATCAAAACTGAATGAGCCTGCGGTAAAGCCGGTAAGTGCCAAAAGCGCCAAAATCGCAATAAGATCCTGTACTAATAAAACACCAATGGCCACCTGACCATAAAGTGCATTATTATCGCGTTTATCGTATATGATTTTTATAGCAATAACCGTACTGCTGAATGTAAGTGCAACTGTAAGGTAAATCGCCTGAACCAAAGGAAAACCGAATAGGGTTGCTAACCCATAGCCGATCAAGCCTGTAAAAACAACCTGTCCTATACCGGTTGCAAACGCGACAAGACCTAAATCTTTTAAGCGGCTCGGATTCATTTCCAATCCCACCAAAAAAAGCATCAGCATAATACCGACCTGTGCAATCACATGAATGGTTTCAATATCATGCACCAATCCAAAACCAAAAGGACCAATCAAAATACCAGCCACAATATAGGCTAAAATTAAGGGTTGCTTTAAATAATAACCAATTACCCCAATTAAAGCGGCAGAAATGATAACTAGACCTAATTCGAAGAATAAGGAAGCTTCCATATATTAGGCGGTTAAGCTGGCTGTGGCTTCTTCGACAGTATTAAAATATTTAATAATAGTCGTTAGCCCCACCAAGCTGATCACATCCATCACAGCCTCCTGAGCACCTGCCAAAATCATATCACGTTTGTCTTTAGAAAGATGTGTATGCACGGAAACCAGATAACCGATACCTTTACTATTGATAAATTCAAGCTGGGTTAAGTCGAAAATCAGATGAGTAATTCCTAAATCATTTAAAAGAGGGTCTAGTTGTTCACGAACAGACTCTATATTTGATTCATCCATTTCTCCAACCAACGTGACCACTTTAACAACGGAATTGGAGCCATCTGCAATATTTACTGAAAGTTCTGATGCCATGATTTTATTTTTGTTATATTACACTTTAAATATAACGGGTCAACATTGGTTTTACAAGAGCTATCGAAAAACAAAAAATCTCCCCCTTGCATAAGGGGGAGTACCCTGAGCAAAGTCGAAGGGGGAGGGGGTCTAAACAAAAACAAACAAAAACTTAATTTCGTGATTTATGTTAGTCTAACTTGACATAATTAAATTTTTAAATTAAAGTAACCTTCCAGTTATCAATTCACTTGACCTAAAAAAGGTCTAATTGGATTGTGCTGTGATCTTTAACTACTTGCGGATTTAACTACAGTTTCTTATGAACGATAACTTGTTTATAAGCATCTGTAGTTAAATTGATGATTCCGACAAACCGCATAGGGTTAGGTTTAGAGGATGAGTCGAAACAGAACAGGAGAATACAATGAATAAGGTAGTAATGAGTTTGTTTGTGTTTTGTTGTTTTTGCCTCGCAAAAACTGCCGAGGCCGCAGAACCCAAACCAAAGCCGACGTGCGCAGAAGGTGTGACGGATGTGCTCACCTGGGGAACTGCTGAACACCCCGATTTAGACGGAAGTGTGGGATGGTTCGTCAACGACAATTCAGCTGTTATCATCTGCACGCCCGGCTCTCAGCTCAGGGAAATATTATGGCAAAAGTATGAAGAACATTTCCCAGTCAAGCTAGGCTCCTTCGACAGAAAAGGGCGAAATGTTCTTTTGGAATATCATGCTGAGACAAGTACGAGCATCATTTACAAAGTGATCGACAACAATTATATCCCATCGATCATCGATGCGGCTACCATACTGATTGAATCCTTACGCTTCCATCACATCGCCGTCCACAAGTAGTCTTGAGGTTTGAGTCTCAGTGGCTCACATTCCTCAATTTCCCCTCATCTTACAGGCGGGGGGATTTTTTATATTCAGAATTCAGCTGAGTCCTGTTTCCTGAGTCCTTTTATATTGCCACTCAATCCCAACTCTGATAACGTATAAACGATAATTAAAAACATGAAAAAAAGAGTACTTTCTGGAATCCAGCCATCAGGTAATCTTCATATTGGAAATTACTTCGGAATGATCAAGCGTATGATTGAATACCAGGAATCCAGCGACCTCTTTTTGTTCGTAGCAAATTTACATTCCTTAACTACGCTTGTAGACGCAAAGGAATTGAAAAAACTGACACTGGACGCAGCCATGGACATGCTGGCACTGGGTATTGATCCGGACAAGTGCTATTTCTGGGTACAATCCGATGTTCCGGAAACCACCGAACTGGCCTGGATATTGTCGTGCATCACACCAATGGGACTAATGGAGCGAGCTACCAACTATAAAGATAAAATTGCCAAAGGTATACAGGCTAATCTTGGGCTTTTCAATTATCCGACTTTGATGACGGCTGATATTCTGATCAACCAAGCAGATTTGGTCCCGGTAGGTAAAGATCAAAAACAGCATTTGGAAATAGCCAGGGATCTTGCCTTAAAATTCAATAATCAATTTGGAGAAACTTTTAAAATACCTGAACCGGAAATCCCTAAAGAACTTGCAGTTATCCCAGGAACAGACGGACAAAAAATGTCCAAATCTTATAACAATACTATTCCAATTTTTGCAGATGAATCAGTAATTAAAAAAGCGGTTATGGGAATTGTAACGGACTCCAAAAGTATAGATGAACCGAAAAAGCCGGAGGGAAATACAATTTTTGAATTATATAAACTATTCGCTGATCCAGATGAAACTAAAGCATTGGCCGATCAATTTAAAAAAGGTGGCTTGGGTTATGGAGACGCAAAGAAAATGCTTCTGGCCAAAATCAATGAAACCTTTAAACCATTCCAAAAGAAACGTCGCGAACTTGAGAATCACCCTAAAAAAGTAGAAACGATTTTAGCAAAAGGGGCAGAAAAAGTCCGCACAATCTCTCACGTTACCATGCGATTAGTCCGCGAAGCTACCGGACTAAAATATTGAAAGCGCGGATATATATCCGCGCCTACCATATTACCTAATTACCTAAATACTTAATTACTATTATGCCAAAATACATATTCGTTACAGGAGGAGTCTGCTCATCGCTAGGAAAAGGCATTGCCAGCGCATCGATTGGAAATTTACTAAAAGCTTCCGGCTATTCGGTATTCACACAAAAACTGGATCCTTATTTAAATGTAGATCCTGGAACCATGAGCCCATTCCAGCACGGAGAAGTGTTTGTAACAGATGACGGTGCGGAAACCGATTTGGATTTGGGGCATTATGAACGTTTTATCGACATTCCACTCAACAAGCTCAGTAGCTTTTCAACCGGACAGGTTTATCAATCAGTACTCGATCACGAAAGAAAGGGAGACTATTTAGGAAAGACTATTCAGATCATTCCTCATATTACAGATGAAATAAAAAGAAGAATTAGGGAAGCGGCACGCAGATCAAAATGTGACATTATGCTGTGTGAAATTGGCGGAACTATTGGAGATATTGAAGGACAACCTTTTACAGAGGCTCTTCGTCAAATGAGAAATGAAGAAGGAAGGGAAAACACATTGTTTATTCATTTAACCCTCCTTCCGTTCCTTAAAGCTTCGAATGAATTAAAGACAAAACCGACTCAGCTTTCTGTCCGCACATTGCAAAGTATGGGTATTCATCCGGATATTATTATGCCGCGAGCCGATGAAAAAATTGAGAATAGCCACTTGTTAAAAATCTCAAAATTCTGCGATGTAGAAAAAGAGGCCGTTATCCCTTCTCCAACCGTTCAATCGATTTACGAAGTCCCGCTCATCTACGAAAAATATGACATTGTTAAGACTGTTTGCAAAAAATTAAATCTTAAATACCGAAAGCCAAAAATGACTGAGTGGAAGGCTATGGTAGAAAACATCATGACAAAACATGATGAAATCCTGATTGGATTAGCAGGAAAATATAACGATTTGGATGATGCATATATTTCCGTGATTGAATCCATAAAATCCGCTAGCTTCTTCCATAAGCGCAAAGCCAAAATCGTGTGGATAGATGCTGAAAAAATAGAAGCTAAAGACAGGCTGGAATGGAAAAAGCTGCATAAAGTGGATGGAGTAGTAGTGCCAGGTGGATTTGGTCATCGTGGAACCATGGGTAAAATCCTGGTTGCACAGTATTGCCGTGAAGAAAAAGTACCATATTTGGGATTGTGTTTAGGGGCACAAATAATGACCATTGAATTTGCTCAAAACGTAGCGGAAATAAAAAACGCGACCTCCGAAGAGTTTTCCCCAAAAGCGAAAAATAAAGTTGTTCACTTCCTACCGGACCAAAACGAAAAACGCGCCAAAGGCGGAACTCTGCGCTTAGGCTCATGGCCTTGTAAATTAAAAAAGGGAACGCACGCATATAAGGCATATAAGACTGAGCGGATTGATGAACGTCATAGGCATAGATACGAATTCAACAATAAATTCAAAGCACAATTAGAAAAGAAGGGATTGATCTTTTCCGGCATTTCCCCTGATCGGGAACTGATGGAAATTGTGGAAATTAAAGACCATCCTTTCATGGTTGGTTCACAATTCCATCCGGAGTTCAAATCCAGGCCAAATAGGCCGCACCCACTATTTAGGGATTTTGTTAAGGCAGCTTTGTAAGACCTATTACATATTCTTCTTTGCTGGACTTGCGAACAGCTTCCGGTTTAAAGATTTTGATAGATTTAAACATACCCTTCGTTTTTTTAAGGAGTTGTTGATGCTCGGCGCCAGGGAAAGCCTTCATCACAACATGCCCGCCTGGTCTTAGATGTTTTTCAGCAACTTTGAGAACTTGTTCATTAAGCTGAAAAGATCGGCCCGCATCCACAGATTTAATACCGGATGTTGAAGGAGCAAGATCAGATGTTATTACGTCAAATTGATCGATAAATTCCTCATAAATACTTTCATCCAGAATATCACCGACAATTGTTTTTACATTCGATTTTTTCAGATTTTCAATAGGCTTTAAATCAATTCCTATTGCTGATCCTTTATTCCCGACCAACTTACCGATAAGCTGTAAAAAACTGCCCGGTGCCGCCCCTAAATCAAGGACTTTATCTTCAGACTTGATCAGATTAAACCGTTTTTGTATCGCCTCCAGCTTAAAAGCACTCCTGGCACGATAGCCTTGCTCTTTAGCCTTTTTAAAAAATTTATCTTGAGGATTGTAAGATTTTGACATGTAATTATTGTAATTATAGTAATCCTAAAAATATAGAATTTCTATAATGGATTTTTCTTCGGCACCCCCGTACGGCGTGGATAAGTGTCTGGTGTAACCTGTTTTTTTGTTATACGAATGATAGTACGTTCCCCCATATTATTTGGTAATTTATAATGAAATACTCTTGGCTGCTCAGCCTTAAGCTTAATAATAGCATTTGTAGACCTTGCAAGCTCTTCTACATAATCCGGCCCCTTATATGCAACAACATGCCCATAAAGATGTATAAGAGGCACACAGTACTCAATAAGTATAGGTAGCGGGGCAAGAGCACGTGCTAAAACAATGTCATACTGATCACGGTGTACTGGGCTCCTTCCCAGCTCTTCTGCACGGGCATTTATAACTTTTACATTCCGTAATTTTAGCTCAGTGACGAATTCTTTTACGGCATCTACTTTCTTCTGTACGGAATCTACCAATACAAAATTAATTGAGGGATAAAGAATGGCCATTGGAATGCCTGGAATTCCCCCGCCTGTACCTAAATCCATAACGTGCATATCTTTTTCCAATTTTAAAAACCTGGTAGGGATTAAAGAGTCAAAAATATGCTTCACCCAAACCTCTTCTTCGGAAACAATGCGAGTTAGATTGAGTGTTTTATTTTTTTCTATCAATAGCTCAACAAATTTATTGATTTTATCGAATTTTCTCTCATTGATTTTAACCCCCTCTCTTTCAAGATAGTTCTCAAAAACCTGAAAAGGGCTCATTTTATCTATGGCAAGATGAAGAATTTTTCCTAAACTGCCAGTAAGCCGACGAAGAAGATATTGTTTATGATACATTTTTTAATGATTCAATTTCTTTTTTAGTAAGATTTCTCCACTTTCCTTCTGGTAGACTTCCTAATTCCAGACCTTTTATACGTATTCTTTTTAATTTGATGACTGGAAGGCCGACCTTTTGGCAAATACGTCGGATTTGGCGGTTTTTTCCTTCAGTAAGAGTAATATGCATCTTATTTTTACCGATCTGCTTAACAACTGTTGATTTAGTTTTTTCGCCCCACAATCTAACACCTGCTTTCAGCTTGTCGATCTGCCCTTTTCTGATCTCACAATCCACCGTAACCTCATATTCCTTCTCGCATTCGGATGAAGGATGTGTGAGCTTAAAAGTAAGTGTACCATCGTTCGTCAGGATAAGGAGTCCTGTGGTATCTTTGTCTAATCGCCCGACAGGATAAACACGCTCTTTAATGTCTATCAGATCTAAAACAATATGCCTTTCAATACTTGTACGCTTAACAGAGGTTACATAGCCAGCTGGTTTATTTAGTGCAATATGAATCAGCTGCTCCTGACGTTTTACAATCTTGTCACTAACGGATACATTATCTTTATCCGGATCGACTTTAACACCCATTTCTTTAATAATTTTCCCGTTCACCGAAATCAAACCGTCTGCAATGAGCCGGTCAGCTTCACGGCGTGATGCCACGCCCTGCTCAGCCAAATATTTATTTAAACGGACAAGGGGCATATTATTCGGCAGTTTCATCGCTCAAAACAGGTGGATCATTAGGTCCATAAGCGGGTTGAAAGTTGTCGGGATCCGGACCAGTTGTAGGCGGTTCGAATTCTATCTGTGCTTTCTTTCCGCATGCAGCCAGAAAAACAATGGCCGAACAGACGATTAACAATTTCTTAAGCATAATTTCTAATGGATAACACTATAGCGACTTTCCAGCGCCTCGCTCGTTATCATACCATTGAAATCTTCGAAATGTCGAACCCATTTAACATAATTGCGCCCCAGGAATATTGGTCCTTCAATGCGGATTTCTTTGTAAGGTGAGTTGCCAATTACATCAACAGTGACGGTTTGATTTTCCTTGTCATCTGTCACATTAAATACAATTGGATAATCTGTGTTATTTCGAATTTTTAAATTAGGACGCGGCCGGTAAACCGTCGCATCCAGACCGATGTCTTCCATGGGATAAAGGTAGCTAAAATATTGGCTGTGATGGGAGCGTTCCAGTATTTCCAGACCAGATTTCCAGGATGGCAGAAATACCAAACTGGATGAACCGCAAATGCCGCCACCGAACTGCCATTCTTCAGTTCCACCCGTAATCACCCAACCATACCAAAATTCCCACAATCCCTTTTCGGAAAGGATTTTCCAAAAATCAATCACTTCGCCAGGATCAAACACCCTGCCATGAACTTTTTTAACCCCTGTAGTTAGATTATGTTTACGATAAGCGGCGTTCTTACTGTAGTCATAAGTATAGCTGTACAAAATCTGCTGTAAACCGTGCTTACGAATCGCCTTACTTACTTCCGGATCCATATCAGGACGTTGCTGTAAGACGTAAGGGTTAGCAGTAAGTGTTTTTTCTAATGATTCAAATGCTGATAACTGTTTTTTCAAATCTCTGAGATATCTGATTTCTTTGGATGTATTTTTCTTTTGTGTAACATTAGTAACTACGCGTCCCAAATTCTCTTTAATAATCTTAATTTCATTTAGATTGTTATAATTTTCCAGATTAATATCCTCGTAATCCAAATTAAGACCGTAGGCAAATGGCTGATTCAGATGGGTTTCTACTACCTCATTTCGATACAAAAGATCCTGAAATGATTTATAAGTAGGCTTATTGGAAGTTAATAAACCTAAACGACGTGCTTCCCGCCATCTGCGCATAGTTTCAGTTCTGATTTTCGGATATTTCTGTTCTAGATAATTTGGATTCTTTGCGTACTTCAGCTTAAAAAACCATTCCAGATAATCATCCTGATCTATTTTGTGGTATGGGTAAAAATGGCTTTTATTGCAATCAAATAGATTTAATTTACAGCCCCCCTGAACATAATATGCTGCTTTTGAAGTTGAACGTACATCTTCAAAATTCATTAACACTTCCTCTGTGGATTTAACGTTTACATTGGAAAAATATTTCAGTAATACCTCCAGAGTTTTAACGCGGGATACCCCTCTGTCTTGATTTTTATCATGAACAAGCAGTCCATAAGTCTGGGAAAAATTATTGCTTGACTGTGCGTGAGTATTGGGAGCAAAAGTAAAAAGCATTCCTGTAAACAGAAAACATGAAATTAAAATCCCGATAATTTTTGAAGAAATGCTATTAATACTGACTCAAGTTGAAGGATGATATCAGTATATTATAACATTTATTGACTAATATTTCAAGTCTACTTAAAACTTTATTTGGGGCTAGGGTTCTGCCAACGTGATTCTTTGCCGCTTTGAACCCAAGTCCAGCTGAATGGGGTGTTGAGTTTTTTCTCGTTAGGCAATCCTAAATACCAGCCATTTTTCAGGTCATTAGGTGCTATTTCAATAAATTCACCATCTTCATCGACACGTATACAACCTTGTTCATCAAACAATTTGGAATACCCGGTACAACGACATTCGCTCTCAGGGATGTATTCACAATCATCAGCTTCACGTTCAACGCAAGACACCACATAACTTCCGCCAGTCTCATGGCAGAGTTCATCCAGTTTAATGTAATCAGCTTCCTCAATTGCACTCGGACTAATCCATCGTGATTTTATTCCTTCATCAAGCCACATCCACGAATCCGGTGTACCGACCTTCTTTTCATCTTTCTTTGCATAATACCAGCCACGTTCAATTTCCTCCGTGGTAACTGCGGGTTTTTTAAGATTTTTGTTAATCGTATTCAACAACCGTTCCATGTCTACATTGTCTTTTTCTGTGTGATTAGTAGTCGAAAGCACACTAGCCTGCAGGGATTTTGCATCCGGAAGCCGCGGTTTCTTCCCTTGATCCGCAATCCGATTCCCGCCACATGCAGTTAAAATAGATAGGGCGATGATAAGTAATGCCAATCGTTTCATGTCATATATATTAAGGTATACCTATTTTAATAGATTCGGTAATTATTGGTCAAAGGCTCTGCTCGGGAGGAGGGATTCGAACCCCCGAATGCATGGACCAAAACCATGTGCCTTACCACTTGGCGACTCCCGAGCGGAACCTTCGACTTTTACCTATATTAAAATAGCCTACCTTTTTTAACAAAGAAAGGTTTTTCAGTCAATGAATTTATCTAATTAAATTCATGCATTACTTCCTCAATATCTCCTTTTAATATTTTTTCAAGAATATCAGGGAGCTTTTTGATGTTCCCTTCCATCAGACTGACTTCCTCACCAGCCAATTTTCCCAAAACATAATCCTCTAAATTACCTTTAAATTCCGTTAAAGGTGCAATGCCAAGACGGATACGGACAAAATCCTCTGTTCCTAGCTCTTGGATTATGGATTTCATACCATTATGCCCGCCAGCTGAACCGGAAGGACGAATGCGCAAATTGCCGGATGGCAAATCCACATCATCATATACTGCAATAACATCTTCCTTTGGAATTTTGTAAAATTGTAAAACAGATCTTGCTGACTGGCCGGACAAATTCATGAAGGTTTGAGGTTTAATCAGAATAACTTTTTCATCAAACATATCACCTTCTGCGATTTCGCATTTATACTTGTCAGCTTTTTTAAATTCAAGCCCAAAATGCTCCGCCAAAAAATCCAATGCCATAAAACCTGCATTATGGCGGGTTTTTTCATATTTTCCCCCTGGATTTCCTAAACCGACAATAAGTTTCATGGTTCAATGATAAATGAAAAATGCGAAATGCGAAATGAATTTGCCTTTCTGAGAGAGAATGGATAAAATAGATATGATAAAAATTTAACGAAAAAAAAATGTTTAAAAAACAATTTAAAAAAGGTTTTTCTTTAGTTGAGCTCCTAGTTGTGATAACTATTATTGCAATTCTTTCGGTTGTAGCTTACACCGCAGTTGGCGGACATACAATTAAAGCCCGCGACTCTAAAAGAAAACAAGATATCGGTACAATCCAACAGACATTGGAACTTTATTTCGCAGAAAAAGGCATCTATCCCTCTGCGCCATTAGCATATGGACTTAATACCGGTGAAATTACAAAAAAACATCTTTCTGAAATTCCAACTGACCCTTCCGGCGGTTCTTACATCTACACCAGGAGCGGTACAACTGAATATGAAATTGCAGTTGCACTTGAAATAGACGGAGATCCGGCAAAGTTTAAAGCTTACGTAGTCGGTAATGCGGATGTTCCAATTACAAAATCAGTTGGTGGCATCTCGATGTATCTTAATGGAGCTGAAGATGATCTGCTTGGCTGCCTTGACAACAAAACAATCATATCAGGTACAATCGGAAAAAATAACGATGACAATAACTGTATTCCTTACGATCCCAGACCATAAAATAACCTAAATCACCATGAAAAAACTCTATTATCTTTTAATAGTCTTCTCTTTTGCCTTGCTCACCGCATGCGGACAGACACCGGAAGAGGAAATAAGCAAAGTTTACCAAGGCGGACCGCCTGAAACTGTATCAGATAACCAAACTACTATGGCTGAATTCGACCAAGCAGCAATGCCGGAAGCAGGCGATCAGATTGCTGTTATTAAGACAAGTATGGGAACGATTAAAATCAGGCTTTTCCCAACTAAAACTCCAAAAACTGTTGAAAATTTTGTCGGTTTGATTGAAAAAGGCTATTACGATGGCATTATCTTCCACCGCGTGATTACAGGTTTCATGATCCAAGGTGGAGATCCAGCAGGAACAGGTGCTGGAGGAGAAAGTTTATGGGGTGATAAATTTGGAGATGAATTCCATCCTAATTTAAAAAACATCCGTGGTGCCCTTTCTATGGCCAACGCCGGCCCAAATACAAATGGAAGCCAATTCTTTATTAATCAAAAAGACAACAACAACTTAAATGGACTTAACGAAAACGGAGATCCTAAATCATGCGGAACGTACGGTGTTTCATGTCATTCAGTATTCGGACAGGTATTTGAAGGAATGGATGTGGTCGACGCCATCGCAAACGTGGAACGGGATGGACAGGATAAACCTCTAGAGGATGTGAAGATGGAGAAGGTGACGGTTGAAACGTACGAATAATTATTATCCAGAAGGCCGACAAGCGCTTGTCGGCCTTCTGTTTTTTGATATGATGAGAATATTACAAACCCAAAGCTTATGACTCGCGTCCGCATCCCACCATCACCAACTGGCCTACTACACATAGGAACTGTACGAACAGCACTTTACAATCACTTATTTGCCAAACACAATGGTGGAACGATGGTTTTTAGAATTGAAGATACCGATAAAGAACGTAGCAAACCGGAATTCGAGAAAGATATTATTGAAGGTCTGATGAAGCTAGGTATTGCGGGCGACGAAGGTGTACATTTGGATGCAAAAGGATATCGGCAAAGTGAACGAACCGATATTTATCAAAAATATCTTCAGCAATTACTGGATGAAGACAAAGCTTATCACTGTTTTTGCACAAAAGAACGGCTGGATGAAATGAGGGAGGGCCAAAAAGCCAAAAAACTTCCCACGCGTTATGACGGATGTTGTTCTAAATTAGATCCGGCTGAAGCAAAAAAACGAGTTGAAGGCGGAGAAAAAGCAGTAATCCGCCTGCGCGTTCCGGATGACCGGGATATAAAATGGAATGATCTGGTGCGTGGGGAAACTGTTATTCATTCAAAAGAATTGGATGATTTTGTAATTGCACGTGCGATTGATAATCCGCTTTACCATCTAACGGTTGTTGCGGATGATCATGATATGAAAATCACGCATGTAATACGTGGTGAAGACCATATTTCAAACACTCCTAAACAGATTCTGATTTTCGAAGCCCTTGGATGGAAAGCTCCCGAGTTTGCCCATCTTCCGCTCATCTTAAACGAGGATAAGAGCAAGCTTAGTAAACGGAAAAACAAGGTATCGGTGGATGATTATCTGAAAGATGGATATTTACCGGAAGCACTTATAAATTTCCTCGCACTCCTTGGGTGGAACACGCCTGATGAAAAGGAAATTTTTAGTATGGATGAACTGATTAAGGAATTCTCCCTCGATCGCGTTCATAAAGGAGGAGCTGTATTTGATTTAAAGAAATTAGATTGGATTAATGGCGAATACATCAAAAAACAAATTACAGAAGATGTGAACGCTTTTTATGAAAAAATAATACCTTATCTGGAAGGTAAAGTCCCAACCGACAACCCAGAGTTGATTAAAAAAATCCTACAGGATTCGGATTTTGAAGGAAGGTTTAAAAAGCTTTCTGAAATTCCGGAGGAATTATCTGTTTTATTTAATAAACTGCCGGATTACCCATTGGATTTAATCATGCGGGAGAAATTTCAGATTACAAAAGATATGCTTAAAGGGGTTTTGGAAAAAGCAAAAGAAGTTATTGGCAATCTGAATTGGGAGCAAGGTGACAGTGCAAAATCCAGTGACCTATCGGAAAAAATGATAGGTATTGTAAGCGAACTGGATTTGAAAAACGGACAAGTGTTATGGCCGATCCGTGTTGCACTTTCAGGGCTTGAAAGATCACCTAATTTCTCGACATTAATGGTATATTTAGGAAAAGAAGAAACCCTGAAACGACTGGATTTTGCTTTACAAAAGTTGTAAAAAGTTGTAAGGTTATAACATCATGAATTTACAAGTTAAAGAAAACATCTCACTAAGGGAATTTACGACTTTTAGAACTGGTGGACCTGCCAGATATTTCGCAAGCGCAAAAACCGGGCAGGAAATGCATCATCTTAGAGATTTTGCCAATAAGCAACGGATTCCTTTTGTAATTCTAGGCTCAGGAAGCAATGTACTGTTTTTAGACGAAGGTTATCCGGGGCTGATTATTCAGAATAAGATGAGTCGCATGCAGATTAAGAATGACCGCATAACAGCAGAAGGTGGTGTAAGCCTGACCAAAATGATCCTGATTGCCGCTCAGCATAATCTGGGAGGACTTTCCGGGCTGGCTAACATCCCAGGAACAGTTGGTGGAGCTATATACGGCAATGCTGGCGTTCCGGATGTTTATATTAGTGATGTATTAACTCATGCGGTAATTCTGCCGGCTAACGGCGATAAACCGGTTATTGTAGGCCCTGAGTACTTTCAGTTCGGATACCGCGAAAGTAAGATTAAAAAGAATAAAGACATTGTACTTTCCGCAACACTAAAAATGCGGACTGAACCGAATATGAAAATCCGTGCGGAAATCAGCCAGTACATCAAGAATCGCAATATAAAACAGCCCATCGGAAATACTTGCGGCAGTTTCTTTAAAAACCCCGGCCAATTCCCATCTGCAGGCTGGCTAATTGAACAAGCCGGATGCAAAGGGATGCAGGAAGGTGGTGCTATCATATCATCAAAGCACGCCAATTTTATTATGAATACAGGCAGTGCTACCTCAAAAGATATTTTGGCACTAGCACTTAAAGTCCATCAAAAAGTTAAAGACAAATTCGATGTAAATATGGAACCGGAAGTACAGATTCTTCCGATTTCTCCCTTCTAATCGGAACTTAAATCTTTAATCTGTAATCTATAATCTAAAAATAAAAATGAATAGAAAACCAAATTCCCACAAAGGCCAAAACGGAAAAGTGATGGTAATTGGAGGCAATGCCATGTTCCATGGTGCTCCTATTTTATGCTCCTTGGGAGCTGAGTATTCAGGAGTGGATTTAGTGTTTCCGTTCCTACCACCTTGCCATGCTCAGGTTGCGAGGACTTATTCATTGAATTTTATTCTGCAGACTTTTGAAAAAGATCATTTGATCTCCGCGGACGTGAAACGGATTCTGGATTTCAGCAAAAAAGCAGATGCAGTGGTGATTGGACCGGGACTGGGAGATGCAAAAGAAACCCAAAAAGCAGTTAAAGAACTTTTGAGTAAACTGGATAAGCCAACAGTAGTGGATGCAAGTGCGCTAATTTACACAAACAGCCTCCCGAAGAAAGCGATTTTAACTCCTCATCGCGGTGAATTCAAAAATCTGACAGGAGATGAACCCACGCCGGAAAATGTGCAGAAATGGGCCAAAAGTCTGAATGTCACCATCATCGTGAAAGGTCCTGAAGACATTATTGCGGATAAAGAGGATTTAATTATCAATAAAACCGGTAATGCCCTAATGACCGTTGGAGGTACAGGCGATGTACTTAGCGGTTTGATTGGAGGATTGATTGCCAAAGGTCATCCTCCGGTGGAAGCTTGTCATATAGCTGCCAGCACTTTAGGTGAAATAGCTGAATATCTTGCTGAAGCACAAAGCAGTATCCGAGCTGCCGAACTCATAGAACTGATCCCAAAACTTCTGCACTATAAGCATGAATAAATGATTCTGGAATTTTCAATATTCAAACCTTTTTCAGACCAGCTTGTTCACGGTATAACCACAAAACCGCTTGGCTCATTTAATGATGAGGAAGAAGGTTTTGAAAACCAGAAAGAAAAACTTCCAATCAATCCTATTTTCAGCCATCAGATGCATGGCGATAGTGTAATCAAGGTCGCAGGCTATCCGGATGAACCATTTGAAGGTGATGCATTTATTACACAAGAAAAAGACATTCCGATAGCTGTAAAAGTAGCAGATTGTCAGGGAATTCTGATATATGACCCAAGAACTAACTCCATTGCCGCCATACATTCCGGATGGAGAAGCTCAGCCTTGGATATCATCAGTAAAACAGTTGAAAAGATGGTGGAAGTGTTCGGCAGCGATCCATCTGATCTACTTGTAGGAATTAGCCCATCACTAGGCCCTTGCTGTGCACAGTTTAGTGACCCGAAATCAGAACTTCCGGAATCTGTTCATCCTTTTATTCAGGATAAAAATGTAGACCTGTGGTCTCTAAGCCTTCAGCAGCTCAAAGATGCAGGCGTACCTGATAATCAGATTGAAATGACAAAAGAATGTACAAAATGTAATCCAGACCGATATTTCTCACACCGTAATGCAGACACTGGTAGGATGGCGGTGTTTATATCCCTAAGAAAATAAAACTCAAAGTCCAAAATTCAAAAAAGTATCAAGCTTAGAGTTTATTTTGAGTTTTGAGTTTAGAGTTTTGGGTTTCCCAATGTATAATTGAGCCATGGAATTCATCTTATTTTTTCTCGTCAACATCATCCGGATCCTAAAATATGCTATTTTGGTGCGTATTTTGATGTCCTGGCTGCGTCCAGGCCCTCCAGGTCGGTTTTCTATGATTCTTCACGACATAACTGAGCCAATTTTAAGAGTATTTCGTAATTTACTGCCACGAACCGGAATGATGGATTTTTCACCGATTCTCGCATTTTTCGCCCTGGACTTCGCACAGATTGGAATAATTAGCTTGTTTGCTAGCCTGTAGTCGAACTTAGTTCTTAGTCCTTAGTTCTTAGGCCCTTTTTTACACGTATGCACATCGATATTGACTTATTTAAAAGAAAAACGTTGACTTTTAATGGCATTTTATCTAAAATTTCATAGCTCTCTGACTAAGCCCTCTTTTTATAATTAATTACAGACTTATAGCTAAAAAATTACGTGTTAATCAACACATCCGTTCTCCACAAGTATTACTTATTGATGGGGAGGAAAAACTGGGCGTCGTAGATACCCAGGAAGCCTTAAAGCGTGCGGAGGAAAAGGAGCTCGATTTAGTAGAGGTATCTCCGCTATCTGATCCACCGGTTTGTAAGATAATGGATTTCGGAAATTATCTTTACAGCCTAAAGAAAAGGGACCGGAAGCAAAAAAAGAAAGTAAAGAAGACTGAAACTAAAACAATTCGCCTAAGCATCCGCACAGAACAGCATGATTTGGATGTCAAAGCCAAAATGGCAAGGAAATTCTTGGAAGGTCGTAATTTAGTTAAAGTCGCATTGATATTCCGCGGCCGGGAGATATCCCATCAGGATCTGGCACGGGCAAAAATGCAGGAATTCTATGAACTGATCGAAGATATTTGTAAAATTGAGCAAGAGCCAAAAAAACAAGGATTCCAAATGACAATGATTTTAAATCCGAATAAATAATTCTTAATTAATTCACTATGCCAGGAAAAGCAAGGCCAGGAAAACAGAAGTCAAAAAGTTCTGCTAAAAAGCGTTTTAAAATAACCGGTAAAGGCCAATTTGCCCAGCGAAAGGCAGGTCATAACCATCTTCTTCAGCAAAAATCTAAGAAGCAGAAACGCCTAGCCAGGCAAACCATTATTACAAGTAAGGCTCACACTAAACAGTTGAAGCGTATGCTGCCAGGGAATTAATTATTAATATTTAATTAAAGAAAAATGAGAGTAAAACGCGGAGTAACAGCTCACCGACGCCACAAAAAAATAATGCAACAAGCGAAAGGTTTTCGCGGAAAACGTAAGAACGTATTTAAACTGGCTAAAAATGCAGTAATGAAAGCTGGTCAGAATGCTTATCGAGACCGCAAGCTTAAAAAGCGAACCTTCCATCAGCTTTGGATTCTTAGAATCAATGCAGCTTGTCGTGATCATGATTTAAAGTACAGCCGATTCATTTACGGCTTGGAACTTGCTGGTATTGAAATCAACCGTAAAATGCTTTCTGAACTGGCGATTAATAATCCGGATATATTTAAAGAGATTGTTGAAAAAGCCAAAGCAGCTTTACCACCAGAAGGTCAGGCACCTGACATTGGTAAGCCAAAGAAAGCTGAGCCAAAAGTGGAGAAGAAAACGACCAAAAAACCTAAAGCCAAAGTGGTAGAAGCGCAAGAGGATGCCACTGAAGGCGAGGATACGAATCCTCGCCCAGAGGACGAGATGTCAGGCGAAGAAGAACCTGTCGAAGAACCAAAGAAAGAGGAGGTGAAAAAGGAGGAAATAGTTGAAGTAGAGGAAGATGTTAAAGAGGAAGAATCTGCCCCAGAAAAGGAGCAGAAAGAAGTTGACGAAAAGGAAGCAAAGGAATAAAACCACCAACCCATTGCCCTCCAAGGACTGGTTCTGTAGGCCCGACATATCGGGACAGGATTATGAGCCACAGGTGATGGGTTTTTTAATTAAAAAAATTATTCCTGCTCCGCCAGCCATTTTTTGGCATCAATCGATGCCTTACATCCTTCCCCAGCAGAAGTAATAGCCTGACGATAACGATGATCGGTTACATCACCGGCCGCAAACACACCAGGTACACTGGTCATGGTGTTTTCTTTGAGGGTTATAAACCCTAAATCATCTAATTCGATTTGATCTTTAAATAAATCAGTAACAGGAATGTGTCCAATAGCCAAAAACATTCCATCTACTTTTAATTCTGAGGTCTCGCCGGATGTGGCGTCTTTTATGCGTAAGCCAGTGACATTATTATCTCCAAGAACCTCATCGATTGCTTTGCCGGACAATATCTCTACCTTTTCATTATCCTGCGCACGTTTAAGCATGATGTCTGATGCACGGAAGTTATCGGTACGGTTGATAATATAGACCTTGCTGGCAAATTTGGTGAGAAAAGTCCCCTCTTCCATGGCACTGTCCCCACCACCGATTACTGCCACGACCTTATTTTTAAAAAAGAAACCATCGCAGGTTGCACAAGACGAAACACCTTTGGCCCATAACTTATCTTCGGATGGCAGGCCTAAGCGACGAGGTTTAGCGCCTGTAGAAATAATTATGGATTTTGATTGATATTCCTCATCATCCACATAAACCTTCAAAGGCTGTCCTGAAAAATCTACCCTGGTAACGTCCTTAGTAACATATTCCACACCAAAACGTTCAGCTTGGCCTCGCATTTCCGACATAAGCTGAGGACCTTGTATGCCATCTTTGAATCCCGCGTAATTCTCGACGACTGTGGTAGTGGTAAGCTGGCCACCTGGCTGCCAGCCTTCGAATAAAAGTGTCTTTAAATTCGCTCGTCCAGAATAAACCCCAGCACTAAAACCTGCTGGACCGGAGCCAATAATAATAACATCGTAAATATCAGACATATTAAAAGAGATTAAGAAAAAAAGTTTAACTACACCATTAAATCATTATGGTGATGGTCTTCTTCACCTTTCTTAAGGTCATGAAATTCATGCAAAGAAAGACCGCTTAATATAAAAACAACAAAACCGACTAAAATAGTTACAGGAAGACCAAAGTAATTGACTGAATATTCCCAAACAGATCTGCCAATAAGCAAACCGCCCACAATAAAACCAAGAATCGAGAAAGCTGTCCGCTTACCGATAAAAATTTCTTTCATGGTGTAGCCAAACTCATGACTAAAATGGCCAAATCGGATTCGGATCCCCTTCTTTTTCGGCGCCTCCAGTTGTTTAGGTAGTTCTTTCATATATAAATGGATATTGATTATTCTAAATATACCAAAAAAACTGTCAGTCCGTCGATTAGAAGTAAATTAATCGGCCTGTGCCTCGATCTTTGCCTTCACAACCATGGTATTGATGATTGATCCCCGCTCCATTTCACCAAGTTTCATCTGAATGAATTTGATTGTATCTTCCAAATCCGGAATCATACGGTATTCCAGGGCATTTACACGGCGGCGGGTCTTTTCCAGTTCATCAGCCAAGGCTTCTGCAGACTTTTCAATCTCCGCCAACTCGACTAGAAGCGGAAAGACGTCTTGAAACGACTGCAGTGACATATCCAGCTCACCACTTGTATGCAAATAACCATAAGTGATCACGTCGCCTGATGTTTCGAGTTCAAACTGAGGAATCCGAACAGACATCACGTTCTTGGTCTTAACCTTAAGCTCTGTTTTAGCAGTAGAGTAAAGAAGTGCACCTTCTACAAACTCTTCGGACATCAAAGAGCTTGCACGGATGAAATTTTTGAAAGCACCTCCTAGTTTTTCCTCCACTTCTTCGCGCATGCGCTTGGCTTCACGGATGATTTCCATGAATTTCTGCATCAAACCATCCTGCTTATCTTTAAGCAGTTTGTGTCCGCGTTTAGCACTCTTGATCTTCTTCTTAAGACCCAGTAATGCCATTCGAGTTGGGTTTATATTGAGTATTGCCACTATTTTGTATATTTATGATTAAGTGCTGATAAACTCAAGGTTTAAAGTCCAAAACTCAAAATATTTTGATCTTTGAGTTTTAGGTTTTGAGTTTATTCTTTCATATATTTGGCTATATGTTCTTCCTTAACACGCTTAAGTTCAGATTTTGGAAGGATTTTCAGAAGTTCCCAGCCAAGATTTAAAGAAGCTTCAATGTCACGATCATCATATTCACCTTGGCGGATATACTTATCTTCAAATGCATTTGCAAACTTCATATAAGCTCGATCTATTTCATCAAGAGCAGCTTCACCAAGAATCACAGCAAGCTCACGTACATCTTTACCACGAGCGTAAGAGGCATAAAGCTGGTTCATAACACCTGCATGGTCTTCACGTGTTTTACCCGGTCCGATACCCTTATCTTTTAAACGGGATAATGATGGAAGTACGTCTGCCGGTGGGAAAATACCTTTTCTGTGTAATTCGCGGGAAAGTACAAACTGACCTTCGGTGATATAACCTGTTAAATCAGGAATTGGATGAGTAATATCATCTTCCGGCATCGTAAGAATCGGGATTTGAGTCACAGAACCAGCCCTTCCTTTAATGCGGCCGGCTCGCTCGTACAATGTGGCAAGGTCGGTATATAGATAACCCGGATAGCCACGACGGCCAGGCACCTCTTTACGGGCAGCAGACACTTCACGAAGCGCTTCGGCATAGTTGGTCATGTCGGTCAGGATAACAAGCACATGCATTCCTTTTTCGTATGCAAGATATTCAGCAGCTGTAAGAGCGAGTCGTGGAGTTGCAATACGTTCCACTACTGGATCGGCAGCAGTATTTACAAAAAGAACAGCCTTTTCAATCGCACCGGTCTTTTCAAATTCAGACTGAAAAAACTGCGCCTCTTCAAACGTCACTCCCATGGCCGCAAACACCACAGCGAAGTCTGATCCATCATTTACTTTTGCCTGACGGGCGATCATAGCGGCAATACGGTTATGAGGAAGGCCGGCTCCGGAGAATACGGGGAGCTTCTGACCGCGCACCAATGTATTTAAGCAGTCCAAAGTACTGATACCTGTCTGGATAAAGTCGTTTGGATAGTCGCGGGAATAAGGATTGATAGCAGATCCGCTGATGTCCAATCGCTTTTCAGGAATGATTTCCGGCTGACCGTCAATTGGCTTACCTGCTCCGTTAAATATGCGCCCCAGCATATCTGGTGAAACACCAAGTTTCATGGTTTCACCCAGGAAACGGGCTTTTGTACCTTCGGTAACAGCTCCTTGCGGGCTGTCAAACAGCTGAACAAGCGCCCTGCCTTCTGAAGCCTCAAGAACTTTACCAAGGCGCACTTTTTCTTCGCCAGGAACCTGAATTTCAACAAGCTCTTCGTATTTAATCCCTTCAACATCTTCCACCACCATAAGTGGTCCGGAAATAGATGTAATTGTCTTATATTCTTTCTGCATGATTTTAAAATTTAGAATTTAGAATTTAAAAGTAAGAATTATTTTTTCAAGCCTTGGATAGAAGTTGTGATCTCTTTAGAAAGTGCCTCGAAATCATCCCATTTGCCATCCTCAATATCTTTTACCTTAACTACCTTTTCCATAACAGGAAGTTTTTTAAGCTCATCAAAGTCAAAATCTTCTTGCTCAACAATATCCTGAGCTGAGTAGTAAATAGTCATAATACATTTCAGCATCCAGTATTGTTTTTTAAGAGATGTGAAAGCATCTGCCGCGTCAAAAGCATTTTGGAATAGGAAATCTTCACGAATAGACTTAGCAGTTTCAAGAACTAAACGTTCTTTTGAGCTTAAAGCATCCATACCTACTAAACGTACGATTTCCTCAAGCTTTGCTTCTTCCTGAAGTAATTTCATAGTGTCCTTGCGAACCTGAATAGAATCGTCTGCAACTTCCTTTGTCCAGTGATTGGCAACATTTTCGTCGTAAAGCGTATAAGAAGAAAGCCAGTTAATAGCCGGGAAATGTCGTCGTCGGGCCAGATCAGCATCCAAGCCCCAGAAAACTTTAGTAACACGAAGTGTATTTTGCGTAACAGGCTCTGAAAGGTCACCACCCGGAGGAGATACCGCACCGATTACAGTTAAGCTTCCTTTGCGATCATCTGAACCAAGGCAGTTTACAGCACCGGCTCTTTCGTAAAATCCAGCAGTTCGGGATCCAAGATAGGCTGGATAACCTTCTTCACCAGGCATTTCTTCCAAACGACCGGACATCTCACGCATAGCTTCAGCCCAACGTGAAGTACTGTCGGCCATTAAAGCAACGTTATAGCCCATGTCTCGGTAATATTCAGCAATGGTAATACCAGTGTATACAGAAGCTTCACGAGCTGCTACCGGCATGTTTGATGTATTAGCGATAAGCACAGTTCGTTTCATCAAAGGTTCACCGGTATTCGGATCTTTCAGTTCCGGGAATTCCATAAGTACATCGGTCATCTCGTTACCACGTTCACCACATCCCACATAAACGATTACCTGAGCATCACAGTATTTAGCAACTGTCTGCTGCGTAACTGTTTTGCCGGCTCCAAATGGACCAGGGATACACCCAGCTCCACCTTTAGCAAGCGGGAATAATGTGTCGAGAATACGTGTTCCTGTAACCAACGGTTCGTTCGGCACACGTTTTGATTGAGATTTTCTAGGAATACGGATAGGCCATTTTTGAAGCATGGTTATTTTATGCTCTTTTCCGTTCTTATCTTCAACTACAACAACTGTATCTTCAACTTTTTTATCTCCTGAATGGATTTCTTTTACCTTTCCGGAAACACCGACAGGAACCATGATTTTATGGTTGATAAGTACTGTTTCCTGAACCTCGCCAAGAACATCGCCTTCAACAACTTCATCACCACTGCTTACAACTGGTTTAAAATCCCACTTCTTGTCGCGGTCGATACCAGGAACATGGATTCCACGGGCAATAAATGCACCTGATTCTTTCTCCATCAATTCCAAAGGCCGTTGGATTCCATCATAAAAATTTTCAAGAAGCCCAGGGCCGAGTTCAACGGATAAAGTTTGACCGGTTAAATATACCGGTTCACCAGGGCCAACACCTCCTGTTTCTTCATATACCTGAATGGAAGCCGTATCACGATTCAGGCCGATTACCTCCCCCACCAATCGCTGTTCGGACACATACACAACCTCGAACATCTTCGCGGTGGACATGCCTTTGGCGACCACAAGTGGTCCGGAGACTTTAATAATTGTACCTTCTTTTTGAGTCATGATTATTTGGATTTAAAATTATAGATTTATAGATTTGTGATCTCGGATCTCAGATTTAAATCTCAAATCTGAAATCACAAATCAGAAATTACGATAGTATGTCCATGCCAACTGCCTTTTCTACGATGGTTTTAAGTTTTTGCAGACCATAACCGGTTGTTCCGAGATGGCTTGGTAACGGAATAATGGCAGGGAGCGGTTCTGAAGAAAGTTTTTTGTAATCTTCCTGCGTTATATCACGAGCCAGATCTTCCATAATGAATAAAATAGCGTACTTACTAATACTTTCGCCTTCCTTGTCCACCTTTTCCCTTTTTAAAGAGTATAGATGTTCAACAGCTTCTTTAGGTTCCGTTGCATACACAGTCTCCAAACCGAGAGCTTTGAATCCAAGAATCGTTTCACGCTGTCCGATGATGGCCATTTTATATTGATGCATAGTTTCGTATTGTGGTCCGAGTTGTGGACCGAGTTGTGGACCGAATTGTGGCTCGTATTGTAATCCACTATTCGGCCTACAATTCGACCAACCATTCGAGCCACTATGCGTTATAAAGTAAGTACATGTTTATGAATATCTTCATTTGATAATTGATTGCGTTTGCCCACCAGAATGGTCCGCAGGATCTGCATATGATTTTCAAATCTCCAGAAGAAAGCAAAAACCGGTTCAGGGCCAAAAGACATTTTTTTGCTTTCATCCATATAATTTTGCAGGAGTTCACTGATTTTCTTTTCAGTGGCAAGCAGGGTTTTCTCCTTGATGAATTGATCTAGGGCAACAGCCAGTTCGTCACAATGCATTTTTTGCTCCAGTAATGATTTTAATTCCTCATAACCTTTTCTATAGCTATCCAGCATTACTGAAGTTGAAACACGGCCTCCACTGAGCAAAATCGCCTCAAGATAGCTGTCTTCTTTATTAAGTTCTTTACAGCGAATAAAGGTTTTAAGGTTAGTCAGGTCAATTAGACGTTTTAAGTAGCCGATGGTTAAAGGGCTATCAAATAATTCGGCCATTTTCAGCACTTCTTCCAAATAATGCTTATCAACAATCAGATCTACAATCTGCGGATCTTTGGTTTTTTCATATTGTTTAGCAGCATCATCCAAAGTATCGTGCATCCCTTTTGTTAAATGAGGCATTTTACCTTCCAGAACATAGTGTTCCCATTCTTCTGCACTCAAAGTTCCTAAATCTACAAGTGCATGTTCTACATCTGCATAACCATGACCGACTAGTCGCGCCTTCAAAGTGACTTTTAGGTTATGAAAGTCGTATTTCAACCACAAGAATTTCAAAGTTTCCGGATAAGGAGACATTTTTGAAAGCAATCGCACCATCTTTTGTGTTGCCTTAGTTAAAACCGTTTGAAATTCATCCACGGTATGTTCGCCTATGCTTCCGGAAACAAATGTCAGGTCATTGAGCACACGGAATGCAGAATCTGCACTATCAGCTTCAATCATACGTTCCACCACGTTAACTGTGGGGAGTCGTGTTTCAAGTGCCCTAAGGCGTCCGACGATGTAAGCGTAATTCGCTCGGTCTTGAGCCATGATAAAAATTAAGGGAACAATATTTTAGCCACATCCAGCTCAGTGGTGGGCCGGACAATTTTTTGGACGAGATAAGGGAAAGACAAATTGATTTCCACCTTTCCGCTGGACAGAACAAAGCCTCCTTTGAAGTCGTTGGTTTCTCCTTCAACATGAAAATCCACACTAGACTTCTCGATAGCCTCTTCTGTCAGCTTTTTGCGGTCCGCAGGAACTGTAAGACTGCCTTTTTCGACGGTTTTTGAAGCATGCTTCATCATTCCGCTGATCAATTTGACATATTCACTGCTATCTAAAGCATTTAATTCCTTTTCTACTTCTTCATATGTCTGGTCGATCACCTCGCGCTTTTGGCGAAGAGATTGGCTTCGCCCTTCCATTGCAGCCAAAGTTTTTGACTTCTCAAGCACAGCAGCAGATTGAACACCGATCTTTTGTTCGATCTCAACGCGCCTAGCGTCTGATTTAGCCTGACCTTCTTCGCGGATCTTTTTGATCTCATCATCCGCAACCTGCTTCATAAAAGCAGCTTTTTTCTTGGCTTCGTCCGTGATTTTTTTAAGAATATCTTGTAGTGCCATCTGATTAAAGATTTAGGATTAAAGATTTAGGATTAAAGCGACTTTCAACTTTAATCTTTCAACTTTCAACTATTAAATAGAGAACACGACCAAAGCAGATACAAGGAACCCAAGTACAGCATAAGTTTCTACCATAGCGGAAAGCACCATCGCTTTACCCATGGTGGAAGCGTCCTTAGCAATCATACCCATACCAGCAGCGGACACTTTGCCCTGATGCATGCCAGAAAACAGGCAGGAAATACCAGCTGGCAAGCAGCCAAATAAAATCTTAAAGCCTTCACTTAAAGTAAAAGCTGTTGGGTCACCAGCTAAAAGCCCTGTATTAAGTAATACAAGAAAGCCAACCAAAAACCCATAAATACCTTGGGTAGCTGGCAAAGCTTCAAGTACAAGAACTTTACCGAAAAGTTCTGGTTTTTCAGCAGTAACGCCTGCACCAGCCTGACCTGCAAGGCCAACACCAATAGCAGAACCAATACCACCTAAGAATACAGCGATAGCACCTCCGAGAACGGCAAGCGCTAAGCCCCACTGTGAAACAATTACGTCTTCCATAATAATTAAGAATTAAGAATTAAATTGTGAAAACTTGTAAACTTGAAAATTAATTTTTAACGTGTTTAGTTTTCAAGTTTTCAATTTTTCAAGCTATTTTTTCAATTGTACAAATTTAGACTCGCGGGACAGCGGACGGAATGGTGCACCGCCACCTTCCAGAAACTTTCCGAAAAACTCCACAAACTGAAGACGGCCTGAATGTATAAAAGAACCAAGTGCATTAATACCAAGGTTGAATATATGACCACATATCAAAATAATAATTGCAAATATAATGCCTATATAAGGTACGCCTGCAGCAAGCCCAGCAATTGTATTTACAGCCATGCCAATGATCGCTGTGGCCAGCCCCAGAGCAAGAAGACGGGAATAAGACAAGACATCACTCATGTAACCGACAAGATTATACAAACTAAGCAGGCCACTAAAGAATTTAGCAACAATATTGGATTTTTTTCTTCCTTGAGTGAAGATCAGGAAAAGTATATTTGCATATAACAGGTATTGAACAGGGATTTTAAATACTGCAGGAAGAACTCCTGCCGCAACAATAATAAACAACCCGATTAGCGTAAGGATAGTTGCCCATGGGAGATTATCTATTAATGCGTCTTTTTTATTTTGCGTTTTAAAATTATGTACAAAATTCATCCAAACACCGAATATGGTTTGAAACAAACCAAGTGACAAGGAAAGAATCAAAACCGTCATAGCATTACCAAGCGCGTCGAAAGTCTGGCCTACAAACATAAGTTTATCGCCTTTCATGGTAGTCAAAAAACCAGGAGCCTGTTCTGGCGTCATGCCGAACCACCCGCCAAATAAAATTCCCATAATAAAGGTGAGGATTCCACCATACATAAGCAGGCGGACTAAATTTTCTATGCCTTTTGGAATTTTTAAGTATTTCAAAATTGACCATGTAGCGGCAAACATGATAAGACCGTATCCTGCATCTGTTAAACACATTCCAAAATAAACAATAAAGAAAACTGCTAAAAAAGGTGTTGGATCAAGTTCGCGATAAAGAGGTAAGCCATAAACATCTGTAACGGCCCTAAAAGGTCGTAAAAATGAATGGTGTTCAAGAAGAACCGGGGCAGATTCGCCTTCATCCGGCTCCACTTCCGTCAATTCAAAATTCTTTGTAATCTTGCTGAGTTCTTTTTGAATAGCAGAAAGTCCTTCTTTTGGCATCCATCCGGAAATCAGAACTGCTGATTCCGTGGAAACGAATTGTTTACGAGCTTGTTTTTGTAGGTATTTCCAGTTCATGTAATCATAAACCATGCGCAGTTTAGGAAGATCCTTGGAAAGCTCGGAAGCTGCTTCTTTTAGCTGACCTTGTCTTTCATTGATTTCTTTCAGGCGCTTTTCAATACGTTCCAGTTCATCATCTACTGACCCTTTTACTTCCGGTAATTCCACCCGCTCCGCTTTATAACTACCGATCAGGCTATTAACATCTGCAACCACGGAATGTTCGCAAATAATGTGAGCATAAACTCGTGTATTTACAATATTATCGCATTCCAAAACAAGTAAATCAGAAAGATTAAGTAATTCTGTTTTAAATTCCTCCCAATCTTTCAGAGCCAAGGTAACAAACAGGGATATTACTGTAGGTGTTTCGCGAGGAGTGTCTAAATCACAGGTCAAATGACGCCAAGGCATAAGTTTTTCCTTGTCTGCGTTCAGAGCTTTTTCTTCGTTATGCAGATTTACCAATTGCTCCTCTACAGATTGGCATCGTGTAACAACATCTTTAAATTGAAAATTCTTGACCGTATCTTCTACATTACTGATATGTGTTTTAACAGCAGGACCGTCGATCTTAGCCTGAAGGCCTTTTTTAGGAGCTTCGTATTGGGCTAAAAAATTAACTGCAAAATCCAGCTGAGCCACATCAACTTCCAATTCATGACCTTCTTCGCCGATTTCCATAGGTGTTAAAGCTTCATGTTCGTCTGATACATCCGTGATATGCAAAACACCTTTGCTTTGCAAAAAAGCCATAGACTTAGGTTTGTCTTCTTTGTGGACCCACAAGTTGATTTTTTGCATGGGGACAACTGCCAAACAAGGAAATGGTAAAGATTATTCAAATAGACTGACAAAAGCACTATTAATATGCTTTTTAGCTTTATCGAGATTGCTTTTACCGCCCTCGATCACATCACGGCGCTTACTATCTAATTCAATTAAAATACGCTTGTATTCACCTTTAGCCCCTTCTTTAGATTTCCTAAAGTGGTCAGTACCAACTTTTTTGGCTTCTTCTTCGGCTTCAGTAATAATTTGAGCCGCTTCATCGTTCGCAGCTAAAACGCTCTGATTATTATCTTTTTCAGCTTTTTCTAACATCTTGGAGGCATCCTTTTCCTTTTGCTGTATCTGGCCGATAAAATGACTTTGATCGCTCATGGTTTTAGGGGGCATTAAGTAGCGAGAAACGCGGTCCGAGCGTAATGAAGTCCTCCGTAGCCATCAGGCGAAGGGGGACGAAATGGAGTGAGGACTCCGATGTGTCCCGTTAGCGGGATGCAATCGGAGATCGTTTCCCTATTGATAATATTTTAAAGCGCGGATATTTTAGTCACAGTGTCAACAAAAGTCAATACTCTAGAAATTGCGAAATTTTAATAATATTTTATAAGATATTTGACAAAATTACATAAAATATAGTATAAAGAACATCCACAGCCTTAATTTTTAGCCTGATAAAGCATGAAAAGTGTAGATGAACTAAACGATTTACCAGCAGGAGGAGGTTTTACAGAAGCTGATTTAGAAATTGATGATTTTCCAATCGAACCTTTTGGAGGTGATATTAAAGAAACAAGAAAGGCCATAGCTGACATCAAAAGGGCAACTCTCAAGCTTGAAGAAAAAGGCTTGGAAGTTCCGGCCGCCTCACGTGCCGCAATGCGTGCCTGTTTGGCAAGGCTTGAGGAATTAAAGCCTGAAGAAATGCCTGAACTGGATGATGAAGACATTATACGTATCGCGGATTTATAAATCAGCAATTCAGACCCAACCAACCCCTTACCTTAATAGTAGCGGGGGTTTTTATTGACTAGTGAACATTTGTTTACTATACTCTTAATAAGAAAAAATAATCACTACAATGAATAATGCTAAACCCTTAGCGGACAGAGTACGTCCGAATGATCTGAATGAATTTATAGGACAAGAGGAACTTGTTGGAAAAGATTCATTCCTAAGAAACGCCATTGAATCTGAGAGTATTCCAAGTATGATTTTCTGGGGGCCCCCTGGAAGCGGTAAAACAACTTTAGCAAATATCATCGCCAAACAAACAAAGGCCGATTTCAATCAGCTCAGTGCCGTAACAAGCGGAATAAAAGATTTAAAAGAGGTAATAGAACGCGCAGGGCAAAATACAAGGCTTGGAATGCAAACTATACTATTTCTGGATGAAATCCACAGATGGAATAAAGCACAGCAAGATGCATTACTGCCCCACGTGGAAAATGGAACGATTATTCTGATTGGTGCAACCACAGAAAATCCAAGCTTTGAAGTAAATAGTGCTCTCGTTTCAAGGTCTAGGGTATTTGTTTTGCATCGGCTGAATGCAGACAATATTACCGATGTCCTAAAAGCCGCTTTAGATAACAAAAAGAAAGGATTGGGCAATCAAAATATTAAGCTGGAGAAAGATGTTATAAGTCTCATCGCTCATCTTTCCAACGGCGATGCGCGAACTGCCTTGAATACACTTGAAACATGTGCAAATCAGAGCAAAAAAATCACAAAAGAGCTGGTTAAACAAGCAGTTCAGAAACAGCATTTGATGTACGATAAAAACGGTGAAGAACATTACAATATTATTTCAGCACTGCATAAATCTCTACGTGGCGGAGACGCCCATGCAGGGCTTTATTGGCTTGCAAGAATGCTGGAAGGAGGTGAAGATCCCGTTTACGTTGCACGTAGATTACTTCGTTTCGCTGCTGAAGATGTAGGAGTTGCAGATAATTTTGCAACTGTACTCGCCAACTCAGTTTTTGATTCCTGTAAAAAAATTGGCATGCCAGAATGCAACGTACACCTATCGCAACTGGTTATTTATCTGGCCAATACAAAAAAATCTATTGCCGCGTATATGGGTTACAAAAAAGCAAAAACAGATGTTGAAAAACATGGCAACCTTGGGGTGCCAATTCATCTTCGCAACGCTCCAACAAAATTAATGAAGAACCTGGATTACGGAAAAGATTACAAATACACTCCAATGGAAGACAGCAGTAATCAGGAATATTTTCCAAAAGAATTAAAGGAAAAAAGGTATTTCTGACCTCAGATTCCGAAAAGGTTTCAGCGATTCAGCTCTAGCCAATTCTTCACCTTATCGGGGATTTCCATTAATTTAGACTCTTCAAGAGTAATGCCCTCCGGTAGCGCTTCGAGGAATAATTTGCCGTATTCTTTGGTGAGTACGCGGTTATCGAGGACAATCATCACACCGAAATCTTTTTGTGAGCGGATGAGCCGGCCAAAGCCCTGGCGGAATTTGAGGATGGCACGTGGGACCAAATATTCAAAAAATCCATTCTGGAACATCTGGCTTCGCGCTTTGCAGATTGGATCACTTGGGACATCAAATGGAAGCTTGTGGATAACCAGAGTTGATAAGGCCTCGCCTTTAATGTCCACCCCTTCCCAAAAGCTGGCGGTGCCGAAAAGGATGGAATTAGCAGGATCATTCATATAAGCTTTCATGATCTTGTTTCGCCCGCCACTGATTCGTTGTGCGAGTAATCGGACTCCTTCATTCTGAAGCGGTTCCATCAGATTCAGATAAAGGTTTTCTATCATTTTATACGACGTAAAAAGCGACATCATATTTCCACCCACATTGCGAATAAGCTGTTCAAAAAACGGCGCCATCTGCTGATTGCTTTTTGGTGAAGTGATTGGGATAGCATCGTTAGGGATAAGAACGTAAGTTTGTGCTTCAAAGTTGAAAGGACTATCGATAATAAGCTCTTCAAATTTATCATCCAAACTCAGTAAGGTGCGCAGATATGTGAACGGATGCTGTTCGGGTGCATCAAAACTTTTATCCGATAATTTAACCCCAAGAGTGGCGGAAGTTAGAATAATGGATTTCTTTTGATTATACAGGCGGTCTTTTAAATATTTTCCCGGAAGATACGGGGCGAGGTTAACGGTGACAATGCCCTGAAGATCGGATGTCATCCAGCGTATATAATCGGAAGAATTTTCATCAGCGAAAAAATGCTTCAAAGCAACGATCTGTTCTTGTAATATCTCGGATTCCTGAAGGATTTCCATAATGAAATCGTTTTGTTCCGACCCTTCTTCACTTCCCAGCATCCACGCATCCACAAAGTCTTTTAACTTGCGAAGCCATTCTGTTACCCGGCGCAAAGTTTCATCGGATGATGTGCTTAAGTTCAGCCATTCTTCCGCTCCCAGTATTACCTGATCGACCAGCAGATTTTCGATGTAACCGGAATCCTGCACATTTCGGTTTACAAACAGGGCAATAACAGTGAATAAATTATCGACTGCATCCTGCAGGCCGGATATTCCGCCTATTACATCATCGATCCTGTCCATTGCCATATGTCCGCCGAACAACGTTCCTTCATAGCGCTGTTTGATGGTGTCGAGGTTAGCATGTATAAGTTTGAGCGGGAGAGAGAAATTTTCCTGTTTTAAAGTCATTCCAAAAGCATCAGTAGATGCGGATTCAAAATTATGCGCCTCATCAATCACCAGATATTGGTATTCCGGAAGTAATGCGCCTTCGCTTTCCAGATCTGCGCAAAGTAAAGCGTGGTTTACGATGATAATATCAGCTTCTTCAGCTTTTTTGCGTGCGCGATGCAGATAGCAGTCGCCATAAGCTTTGCACTTTTGTGGAGTGCAGTATTTTTTATCCGCGCACAATTCAAAATCCCATGTCAGGCTATCTCCGCGCGTTAAATGAATCTCACTGCAATTATCAGATAGCGTGGTGGCTTTCCATACCAAGATTTTAGCCAGCAGAATAATCTCTTCATCCGAAAAGCGCTGGCGTTCTTTGAATTTTGCTAACCGGCGCAAACATAAATAATGGCTACGGCCTTTTAAAAGCGCAACACGTACACCGGGATGATCAGTACCGTGTTGATATATCTCCTGAAGCAATGGAACATCTTTTTCAAACAGCTGTTCCTGCAAATTGATGGTGTTGGTAGAAATAACGACCTTGGATTTATTTTTAATCGCCACATTTGCAGCAGCTGAAAGATAGGCCAAAGATTTTCCAACACCAGTCGGCGCCTCGCAGATAAGATGATAGCCCTCATCAAAAGCACTCATAACACTTTCTGCCATCTGCACCTGCTGAGGACGTGGTTCATAATCCTCCCAAAATTTCTGAAGCACCCCGCCTTCTTTAAGAATTTCACCTACTTCCAGCGGTTTTTGGACACCATTATTCGTTCCACACACATTGTCATCCTGAACTTGTTTCAGGATCTGTGCGTTACCAGATTCACCTTTCACATCTTCAAAAACCGCTCCCGCATCCCATGCTGAACGCTTGGTGTATTTTTGAATTTCTTTGATGAGCGGACTGGGAAAATTATCGATTTTCTTACACATTTCCTTAAACAATCCCAAGGTTGCCTCCACATCTCCCATCGCCCGATGTTTGTTTACATGTTTTATCTCCAAGTCATCCGCCAATGATTCCAAACTGTAACTCGGAGCCTGCGGATAAAGGATTTGGGCAAGCGGGATAGTATCTATTTTTCCAAGAATATTTAAATCAAGCCCCTTTGCCTCCAGGAAGCCAAAATCAAATTTAATATTATGAGCAATCATATAAGCTCCATCTAACATTTCTTCAATTTCCTCAAAAACAATTCCTTTATCACGACCATTCTCCTGCAAATCCTGATCCGTAATCCCTGTAATGACGGTGATAATTTTAGGAAGTTTGTAATCTATTTTGATCAGATCATCGTACCGTTTCACCTCCTTCCCATTTTCATAACGGACCATCGCCACCTCAATGATGTCGTCTTTTTTGGGATCAACGCCGCTGGTTTCTAAGTCGAGAACGACGAAAGGTTTGTTGAACATTTTTGTAAGGACTAAGAACTAAGGACTAGGGACTAAGCTAGATCCTTTGGATATCAGTAAAAACATTCTATCAGAAAACCCAAAAAACTTAACTACAACTTAATTCTTATTTCTTAGTCCTTATTCCTAAATTAGATGCTTTTCAGATATTTCTTTAAAATCCCTGCTGATTTTTTGAGCTTGGCCATTTCAGGCTTGGTAAGATCTAACTTCCACACCTTTTCAACACCTCTGCGGCCAAGAACAGCCGGTACGCCAAGTGAAATTCCTTTGATTCCATAAGCCGACCCCGGCTCCGTGGAAACAGGGATTACAAATTTGCGGTCATGAAGTACCGCTTCTACCAATTCCGTGATAACCACGCCGATGCCATAATAGGTAGCGCGCTTTCGCTGAATAATTTCATACGCCGCGCGCATGGTCTTTTTCTCGATATCGACCATCTGTTTTTTGGTGAGGAGTTTGGCCATTGGTAAACTGGATACATTAGCAATGCTCCATGGCACAAATTCACTATCGCCATGTTCACCCATCACGTATCCGTGGACGTTATGCAGGTTAACGCCAAGCTTTTGGCTGACGATGTAGCGGAGACGTGAAGTATCGAGTGATGTGCCGGAACCAAACACCTGCCCCTTTGGTAATTTGATGGTTTGCTGGGCAACATACGTTAAAATATCCACCGGATTAGATACAATAATCACCACAGTATCCTCCCGAAGCTTTCCCATTTTTTTGATAATACCTTTCATTATCTTGGTATTCTTTTTGATCAGAGCCAAGCGTGTTTCACCGGGTTTTTGGGCCACGCCAGCAGTAATGACGATAATATCGACATTCCGGCAGTCGCTAAAATGCCCGCCTATTACATTACCCGTTTCCGAACCGACCAAACCATGACACAAATCCATCACCTCCCCTTCTTCACGCTCTTCACTCACATCAATCAGAATCAGTTCCGCTGCAAGCCCTTTTATCATAGCCGCGTAAGCAAAAGAGGAACCCACCATGCCGGTACCGACAATTGCGATACGGGTTTTTCGTATTTTTTTCATTTTATTTTTTGTTAAATCAACGTCATCAGTTTACCGTGCGAACGAAGCGGATGCAAATTAAGGAAAGGTAGCCCTATTAGCTTTTTAAGCTTCTTTTAAAACTTCTTCCAAAATTTCTATAATGAGTTTTCTGAATTTACTAAAAGTAAATCTGTCTGATTCTAGCCATTTTGGCATTTCTTCAATCAATGAACTGAAATGCTCTTGATCACGAAGGTCTGGGCGTAATTCAATAAATTCTTCAAAAAGCCTTGAAAATTCTTCCTCGGTCAACTGATCTTTATCAGCCTTTTCAACAATTTCCCAAGCTTTAGTACGCCAGTTTTCAATGACATTGTCAGGCTTCCTATTTGATCCTAGTCGTTCCATAAAAAATAAACTTAACAAATGGAGGGTAATGTTATCAGAACAACTAATAATGTACAACCCGTCCCTAACTGCAATTACTATCAAAACGTATTAGAAAAGGCGGCCTGATTTACATCAGACCGCCGGGTATTTGTGACGGACAATAGCCATTACAGCCTGTCCGATCGTGTGTGCAACCCCCGAGCTTCGCCCAAGGGGTTATGTTTAATGGTGGAGTAGGAGGGAATTGAACCCCCGACTTTCTTACAGCGAGACCCGGAAACAAAACCGAGGCCTCTGATGTTGATCAAGATTCTGTCGCCAGATCCTTAATCGCTGCAAGTCGCTCTCCCAACTGAGCTACTACCCCGTAAGTAGCGAGAAATCCGTTCCGAACGTAGCAAGGCCGAATGGCCGCAGCGAAGTAAGGACGAACTTTTGAAAATCTGCGGAATGTAATGAAGAAGATTTTTGAAAGTTCGAGGATTTCCCTATTGAAGCAGCACAGGATTAAACCTAAAAAGGATATCTCCTAATACTGAATCAGGTACCTATTTTATTCATAAAAAAATAATTGTCAAACTTTTATTCAAAACTCAAAGTCCAAAGTCCAAAACTCAAAAATCATATACTTTAAATTTTAATGCTTTCTTTGAGTTTTGAGTTTCGAACTTTGAGTTTTTTAAGTTATAATCCATTCGATTAATACCTTGATATATGGAATACGCGTATTCGCCTTATCACCATAAGAAGAATGAGAAAAAAGAGCGGAAATTTAAGAAGATCAAACTGCCCAAAGGGGTTAAAAAGTGGGTTGGGATTATTGTCGGATTCATCGTCCTGATCCTTTTTATCTGTTATCTGATGCTGGGCGAGCTACGGTTCTTTGCTAATCACTTCCTTGGACTTACTTTTTTCAGCAAAGACTATGTTGTCCTGCTTCAGAATGACTACGAACTAAGGCCGGGGGGCGGATTTATTACTGGTTACGGAGAAATCAGCACATTCATGGGTTTTCCCGGTGACATAACATTCAAAAATTCATATGAGATCGACACACAAAGCTATGTGATTCCGCCTTATCCGCATGAAGAACTTCTGAAAAATGAATGGTATCAGGGCTATAGCTTCCGTGATGCCAATTGGGATCCTCATTTCCCGAATGCCGCCGGAGAATTGATGAAGTTTTATCAGGAAAAATTCCCGGAAAAAGATGTAGATGGATTTATTGTGGTAAATTTCAGTTTGATTGAAAAACTGATTGATGAACTTGGCGACATAAGTTTAAACGATAAACTGCTGACTAAAAATAATCTCTTCAGCGAACTGGAATTCGAAGTGAATAACATCGACCGTCATAACGTGGAAGCACTGGAAAGCAGAAAAAATATTTTGGGAGATTTGGCAGTTCAGCTTATTAAAAAGGCTAAACGCCATCCTTTTAAGTCGAGAGATGTATTGACCGAAGGCCTAAACAGCAAAAATCTTTATATGTGGCTGAAAAATGAACGCCTCCAGAGCAAATTAGTCGAAAAGGGCTGGACAAATATTTTAGAGCCTGTAGAACGAAGTGATTTTCTGGCAGTGAATCTTGCCAACTTGGGAAGTAAAAAAGCGGATAGATACGTGCAGACAGAAGTACATTATTACGCCAACATCACAAAAGAACTTCCGGAAATCACAACCGAGGTAACCATCCGTTACCCTGGCTTTACCAATACCTACAGTGATAATTACAAAGGGTATTTAAGGCTTTATGTTCCAAGTGGGGCAGATGTAACGAGCCTACCATTAGACAGTCAGGAGCATACTGAAGGGGCATTTAAAATGATTGGAACGAAGATTATTTTGCCTGCCGGGAGTAAAACGAGTTTGAGCTATGTGTATACTTTGCCGCGCAATACTTTTCTTCATGATCAGTACCAATTGCGATTAGTTAAACAGTCTGGTAGTGAAGCATTTTACAAACTCACAGTTGAAACTGCGGAAGGGAAATTAATGGAAAGTGATGATTTTGATACTCGCGAAAATCGTGCCATGTTCATGGGTAAATTAAAGAATGATATGGATCTGGGGGTCAAAATCCTGCCTGATACCACTCCACCCTACCCCATTGAACAGGAATTTGAAGATTTGACGCATATCAATGTCATCTGGAATGAGCCTATGGATCCGGCAACCGCCAATGACCCGAAAAACTTTTCCATAGCAGATCTGAATAACAACAATGAAAATACCGATGAGGTAAATGTGCTCTCAGCCCAATTGATTCAGCCGAATGTGATCCAGTTGGAACTGAATGGTGTCAGCGATCAGCCCCTTGAGTACTATCGGATAGATTTAAAGGGCTTAAAAGACCAAACCGGCATAGATATTCTTCCGGATCCGAAATCAATCACAGTAGTCCAGCGAATTAAACCCAAAAGTGAGACCCCGGAAATCCGGTTGGGAGAAATACCAGAGACCACACCAGAAGAAACACCCGCCATTGAATAACTTCGTACCTCGTATCTCGAAACTCGAAAAAACCAAGTTCACCTTTCACATTCTTTACTTTTCTTTCTATTTTAAATAAAATCATTAAGCTTATTTTGAGTTTTAAGTTTTAGACTTCGAGCTTCGAGATACGAACACCCAATATAATATGGATCCATACAAAACCCTTGGGGTGGATAAAAACTCATCGGACGCCGACATTAAAAAGGCATACAGAAAGCAGGCTTTAAAGTACCATCCGGACAAGGGTGGTAGTAAAACAGATGAAAAAAAATTCAAAGAAGTGACCTCTGCCTATGAAGTTCTGGGAGATAAACAAAAACGCGCCCAGTATGACCAATTCGGAAGTGTTGGCAGCGGACCAGGTGGGGCAGGAACAGGAGCTGGTTTTGACGGATTTGATTTTAGAGATTTTCAGAACGTCAATTTTGATTTTGGAGGTGGTTTTGGTGATATTTTTGATTCATTTTTTGGAGGTGGCGCACAAAGGGCAAAGGCCAACCAAGGACCAATCCGAGGAAATGATATTGAAATTGTAGTGCGCTTAACGTTCGATGAGTCGGTTTTTGGCACAACTAAAGAAGTGGAGCTGAGTCGATATGAAACCTGCGGGCATTGTAAAGGAATGGGAAATGAGCCTGGCAGTAAGATCATTACCTGTGAAACATGTAAAGGAACTGGCCAGCATGTGCGAATACAACGCACACCACTCGGGCAGATTCAGACCGCAGCTATATGTGAAAAATGCAGCGGTGCAGGAAAAATTCCTGAAAAAAAATGTCGTGACTGCAAAGGTGAAGATCGGGTTTTAAAAAGCCAGAAAATCAAAATCAAAATCCCAGCCGGCATTCATGACAGAGCTGCTATAAGGCTTTCCGGAAAAGGTGAGGCAGGATTAAAAGGTGGCCCAACCGGTGATCTGTTTGCACATATTAATATAGGTCCAAGTGAAGAATTTGTACGTGAAAAAGACGACATCAAAACCGAACAGCATATTCATCTTCTTCAGGCGGTTATGGGTGATGAAGTAAATATCAAAACCATCCACGGAAACATTAAGCTTAAAATTCCGGCCGGAACGGAAAATGGCAAAGTTTTTAATCTCAAGAATTATGGCGTACCAAAAATAGGAACTACTGGCAAAGGCGACCATTATGTTAAGATTATTGTAGATGTACCAAAAAAACTGAGCAAAAAAGAGAAAGAACTGTATGGGGAATTAGTAAAAGAGGCAAATCTAAACATCAAACCGCAATCAAAAGGATTGTTCGGCTGAAACTAATTGATATCTAATTGACATCTAATAGGCTCGTCAATTAGCAATCCATTAGTTATCCATAAGAAATCCATCAGAATATTATGGAAAAAAACTCATATTTAACCAAAGAAAGCACATCAACTCCTAAAATTTTAGGACTTATCATCCTGGTTCTTTTTGTATTTGCACTTGGATGGCATGTGGGATTTAATCAGGCGGAACAAAGCAGTGATACATATCGCATTGAACAGGAAATTTCCCGCAAAACCGGCAGTGATAAAGTGGATATGCAGCTTTTTTGGGATGTTTGGAGCTTGCTTGCGAGCAAATATGTTGAACCGCAGGCTTTGGATTATAAAGAAATGATTTACGGATCTATCCGCGGGATGGTTTTTTCATTAGATGATCCATATACAACATTTCTGACGCCTAAAGAAAATAAAGACTTCCAAAGTGATATGGAAGGAACTTTGGAGGGCATCGGGGCAGAGCTAACTTTACGTCATGGGCTCATTACAGTAGTTTCACCACTTAAAAACTCACCCGCTAAACGTGCAGGTATACAGCCGGAAGACATTATTCTGGGAATCGATGGAGTGGATGTAGAAGAATATACCTTTGAACAGGCAGTCATGAAAATCCGAGGACCAAAAGGCACTAAAGTGGTTCTGACCATTGCCAGAAAAGGGCATCCAGAACCGATGGACATCCCTATTGTCCGCGAAGCAATCAACATAAACAGTGTGGAATGGGAAATGAAAGATGAGATTGCAGTGATTGAATTAAACCAATTCGGAGCGAAGACAAAAGTGGAATTCAGCCGTGCTATAAGCGAAATACTGGCCAAACGGCCATCCGGTATTATTTTGGATTTGCGTTACAATGGCGGAGGATATTTGGAGGGCGCGGTAGACATTGCCTCTGAATTTATTGAAAAAGGAAAGGTGGTTTCAGTTAAAAAGCGTAAAGCAGAAGAAGATGAAGTGATTTATGTTAACGGGAAAGCGCGTGTGGCCAGCATTCCTCTGGTGGTTTTGATAAACAAAGGTAGCGCATCCGCATCTGAAATTGTTGCAGGGGCAATAAGAGACCATGACCGAGGCATTATTATAGGTGAGACTAGTTTTGGAAAAGGAACTGTGCAGGAAGTTGAAAATCTGATAGATGGCTCAAGCCTTCGCGTTACTGTTGCTAAATGGTATACACCAAATAACGTAAATATTACAGAAGTTGGAATTGAACCTGATATCGAAGTTGAACGAACACTGGAAGATATTGAAGCAGATTTGGATCCCCAGCTGGATGCTGCACTTGAGTACTTGAAAAATCTCTAACTGATTTAACTGATTGATATCTAATCGATAGCTGATTGACAGCTGATTGATAGTAATCCAGTGAAAAGAGGTCAATTAGCAATCCATTAGCTGTCCATAGAAGTCCATCAGGAATCAACAGGATCTACAAACTCCAATCTATCCCCTGGTTTTATTTTAAATAGATACGAATATCCGCCTGGAACCTCCAGAACATACTGAACCGGCATATAAGGAGAATATGTTTGGCATATTTCTGTTTTACATGGCGGAACTTTTTCATGAATATATTTAACCTTTAAATCTGCACCAATAAAAATCATATCGAGCGGAACGAGTGTGTTTTTCATCCAAAAATTCGGAATAACAGACTTACTGTAAACAAATAGCATTCCCCTGCCCACATCCAGCCGCTTTCTGAACATCAGTCCTTTTTGTTTCTCGCGCATTTTCTCTGCTATTTCTACTTTCAGCTCATAAACATCGCCCCGCTGTGTAACCAGATTAACTTTATGCAGCCGGAAATAATCAGAAAAAAGAAAGGCGTTTATTCCAACAAAAATCATTACAACCAGAACGGCTATTATACGATGTGTGCGCATTAAGTTGTTTTAATAATTTAATGATGAAAACTTGAATTCGGTTTATGCCTTCATGGCCTTACCTGGCTATATAACTATGATGCCGACAAACTTGAAAACTTTTTTGGTTTACCTAGTAAATTTAAAAAAGAGTTTTCAGGTTTTCATAGTTTTTAAGTTTTCAAAAGAAGTAAAATACCATCATCCCCATCAATCGGCAGAACCACCTGATCAAATCCTATCACATCTTTTATTTTTTCCATAAAAGGTTCTGTTTTTTCAGGGAATGAAAGCACATCATCAAACAACACGACAGCATTTTGAGCTAAACGATCCTTTATAGCATTCCAAAAATCCCAATAACTCCTTTTTTCGCCGTCTACAAAAACAAAATCAAACAAATTTGGACTAGTAATCGTCGGGATAACTTCTAATGCTCCTCCAAAATAAAAATCAACAATATCTGACAACCCAACTTTAATTAAATTCTCTTTCGCAGATTCAAAAGTCGGTTTGCTATGGTCGATTGCATAAATTTTTCCTCCATTTTCCTTCACGGCATCCGCAAGCCAGATTGTGGAATAACCATTTGCGCATCCGATCTCTAAAATATGTTTGACTCCGGTCATTTTAACTAGCATATTTAAAAACCGCCCACCCCGTTCAGTTACGTTAGGGATGTCATTTTCAATGCCATACTGTTTTAGCTCTTTTAGAAAGCTAAGTAATTCTTGATTCATAAGTAAAATAGTGAGCCTGAAGGGAGGCGAGCATACGTAGTCCTGATGTAGCTTTGGGTATCCTCCGGTGGGGCCCAAAGCAAAGCGGGACGAAGTCAAGCGAGCCTTCCTGATGGCGAAAACAGATATTTTGGAAGTACTGAAACCTTTTTTAAAGGTTTCAGATCATTTTAGCAGCTTTGCGAGCTCTTCTTTAAACTCATCAACATCTTTAAAACTGCGATACACACTGGCAAAACGGATATAAGCGATATGATCGAGTTTTTTAAGTAAATCCATCACATCGTTTCCTATCGTCTGGCTTGAAATTCCTTTTTTGTTAATGCTCCACTTTTCTTCCAGCTTATTCATCATCTTATCTATCTGAATTTTTGTTACAGGGCGCTTACCGCAAGCGATCCAGATCCCGTTTTCCAGTTTATTGCGGCTATATGGTTCAAAGGTGCCGTCTTTTTTCTTTACCATTAAATTGCTCATCTCAGAACGTTCAAAAGTAGTAAAACGACGCCCGCATTTCTCGCATTCACGTCGCCTTCGTATAACCTTCCCTTGCTCCGCTAAACGGGAATCAATTACTTTTGTCTCTAAATTTTTACACTTGGGGCAATGCATGGCATTATTGTAACTCGTTAAATAAGTCGAGGGCAAATTGATCAGTCATTCCGGCAATATAATCCTTAACCAGAATATACGTTTCTTCAGCGTGAGGATTCTTGCGAATTTTTTCGGGAAGCAAGTTGAAATTATTCATCAGTTTTTTAAACAAAAAACGGATAACATTCTGACCTTTGACATTATATTCAGATACTCCATTTGAATGATAAAAATGCTCATATAAAAAACTCTTTAATTCATCACAGTTTTGCTTTAGTCCATCAGAAAAAGAACATAGTGGTTTTTGGTTCTTATATACCTGTTCAACATTATCTATTTTTGCTTCACTGATTAATCGATCGGTATTTTCAGCCAAATTATTAATCATAAGACCAATAAGACTTGATATCATTGCTGAAATAAGAAACGGCTGCGATAAAGTTTGATCCACATTTTCCTGTACTTTTTTCCAAATAACCAAACTGTTCAGATCTTCCGTTGTTAAAATACCTGCGCGCAGACCATCGTCAATATCATGATTCAGATAAGCTATTTCATCCGCTATATTCACAACCTGAGCTTCTAAAGAAGGCATATGACTATCTAAGGTCACGGGCTGGTCAAATGGAGTTCTGTGTTTTATAAGACCATCTCGAACCTCATGGGTAAGATTGAGGCCACGGTAATCCGGACTTTTTTCTTCCAGAAATTCAACCACTCGCCTGCTTTGCTCATTATGCTCAAAACCTTTTCCATGCTCTTTCATAAATTGATCCATGGTTTCCTGACCGGCATGGCCAAAAGGCGTGTGACCCAAATCATGAGCAAGTGCAATAGTTTCAGCCAGATCTTCATTTAGATTAAGCATTCTGGCAATATCACGACTTAATTGCGCCACTTCCATGGTATGCGTAAGGCGAGACCTGTAATGATCGCCATAATGGGCTACAAATACCTGCGCTTTGCCTTTTAAACGGCGAAATGCCTTGGAATGAATCACGCGATCCCGATCCCGCTGAAAACATGTTCTGTATGGATCTTCGGGTTCATCAAACTCCCGCCCATTGCTCTGCGAACTTCTGACCGCATAAGGAGCCAATGTCTTTTTTTCTCTTCCTTCTATTTCCTCTCGTTTTAGAAGCATTTGTAAGTAGTAAATTCAGCGTAAATAAGGTACCATAAACTTATGAACTTATGAACTGAGAAACTAAAGGACCAATGGTTCATCAGTCTATAAGTTCATAAGTTCTTCAGTTATTATATATGCACAAATTAGAACTACGTCGCCAAATCATCCATATTTTTTATGGCCCAGCACTCATTTTACTGCACTATTATGAGCTTTTAACCCTTCCAATTTTATTTGGAATAATTATGGGTGGCTCCATAATGTCTGTAATGATAAAACGTGAGAGGCTCAGCCTTTGCCGCAGGGTACTTAGCTTATTTGAACGTGACCATCATATGGAAAACTTTCCTGGTCGCGGCATGCTTTTTTTTACAATCGGCTCTTTTCTTGCATTGCTTCTTTTTGAACCTACTATTGCCTATGCAGGCATATTGATTTTAAGTTTCGGCGATGCAGCTTCCAATTTAGTAGGCAGGCATTATGGCAGGATTAAAACAAAATTAAATCCCAATAAATATATTGAAGGAACTTTTGTCGGTATTCTGATTTCTATTCCTATTGCATATTATTTTGTACCTAATATCGCAGCAGCAATTGCGGCTTCATGCATAGCTATGTTTTTAGAAATGCCAAATATTAGAATTTTTAATTTTGAAATTGACGACAATTTACTTATACCGATAGGAGCTAGTTTTACTTTAAGTTTATTTGTATAAATGGATCGAAAAGAATTTGGAAAAAAAGGTGAATTAAAAGCTGTTGAGTTTCTAAAAAAGAAAGGGTTTAAAATCATAGAAACTAATTATTTAAAAAGAGCTGGGGAAATCGACATAATTGCTTTTGATCCTGAATGGAAAGAATATGTTTTTATTGAAGTAAAATCCCGTCGCAGCCTAAGTTTTGGTTATCCTGAGGAGTCTGTAGATGAGAAGAAAATACAAAAAATATCTGACACTGCGGAAAATTGGTTTATTGAAAAAGACATCAAGGACCCCGAATGGAGAATTGATATTATAAGCATTGAATGGCAGAATAAAATCCCCAAAATCACACATATTCAGAATATAAGTTAAACTGATGAGCACTCGCTTAAAAAACATTTTCATTTTCCTTATCACTATCCTCCTTGCCGGAGGGGTATATATTTGGTTTTACCCAATGAATAAGGGTAGCCTTTCTGTTACAGCTAATCAGAGTCAATATTCCCTTTTAATAGACGGTGAAAGTATTTTATGCGATTTAGATCCTTGCAAAACTGTTTTAAAAAGCGGTTTTCATAACATCACTGCCCAAAAAAGCGGCTACCTGCCTGAAACAATCAATATTCAAATAAAAAGGGGCGACATTAAAAATGTCTCGATTGATTTCAAAAAAACTCCTGTGCTGAATCCAAGTTCAGTGATTCCTGAAGAAAAGCAGACCTTAAAAGAACTTCCTTTTCTGGATTCAAAAGATGATAAATTAAAAATCCGTAAGGAAGGCGGTGAATTAAAAATTATTACAACACTTAAAAATATAAGGGGGCAGCTTAATTTATATTTGTCTTCGGGGGGTGAGTATCTCTTGGGAAACGTTGGATATGAATTTTATTTTATAGACATCAAAAAAACATCCAGAAAAAAGCAGGTCTCAGATTTCGTACCCAAAAACATAACATGGTCTCCGGGAAGTAAGTATCTGCTTATGAATAATCTTACAAATGAACTTTATATGGTAAATTTTGCAACTCAATTAATCGAACCAATTGAGGTTGCACTTGATTTAAATAATGCAGTTTGGAGCGATGAAAACAATTTGATCTATTTTGATTATGATGAAGAAGGAAATCAAACAACTATTAATCATTTCGATGTACTTTCAGCCAAAAAAACTCAAATTCTTACAAAAAATGACTTTCCGATTGAAAAAATAGTTGCGGATGAGGACAATATTGTTTATTTTTACAATCCGGATCTAGCAAGCTGGCATCAATTGGATTTTTAATTTAATTTTACTTGAAGAAAAAAATAATCAGCATAGTGATAGTCATAATCCTATTTACATCCTTTAAAAGTGTGGCTTTTGCTAAAGAAAGTAGAATTTGGAGCCTGATCAATTATTATTTAAACAAAATCAATGCAATTGAGAATCAGTTAAAAGCCAATGCAATTGAAAAAATGCCTGCGCTTAATATAACAGAACCGTCAGCGGTGATACCGAATAGTGACGTCGCAGAAACACCTCGTGAGACGTCTACGGAAGAGAAAGAACCTATTATATATAAAACCGAGGAACTTAAAATAAAACCTAATGAGGGGGTAGGAATCATCAATCGGATGAAAACACCCGACATCATAAAGGGAATTTATATGACTGTAAGTACTATTTCGAGTAAGCATGGTCAGAATATGATTGATAAATTGCTTGAAAGCGGTGGTAATACGGTTGTAATTGATATTGAACACGGAGGCGGACTATTGGCATTTACTCCTAAAAATGATTATTTAAAAAGTATTAATCCAGGCAGTACAACTTTAGATAACCTCCCGGAAATAATTAATGAATTACATAAAAAGGGGCTGTATGTAATTGCTCGCCAAGTAGTATTTAATGATCCATATGTCGGCTCACGCAAATCAGAATGGCGGATTAAAAATAAATGGGGTGGGCTGTATGACTACCGTTGGCTGGATCCATCTAAGCCAGGTGTTCAGAACTACAATCTATATATAATGCAGGAGGTTGCAGATTTAGGGTTTGATGAAATTCAATTCGATTATATTCGTTTTCCAGCTGCCTCTCACTATTCTATAGACTGTCATTACGATGAAGAAAAATTTACCAGATCAGATATTATTAATGACTTCCTGTCAAAAGCACGCCGATTAGCTAATGACAAAAATATTGAACTAAGTGTAGATGTATTTGGCGCAATTGTATGGGGAGGGGTAGATTGGAAAATAGTAGGCCAGGATGTTGCTGGAATAGCCAAGCATGTGGATGCTATCTATCCAATGACATATCCATCCCATGTTAATCCTGGTTACTATGGATTTATGAACCCATGGGGCAACCCATACAATTTTGTTCATGATTCTGTTCAGAATTTTGTTGAAAAAGCTGACGGAAATGCGGAAATTCGTACATGGGTACAAGGATTTCCTTTAAAAATCAGCGGATTTGGCAGTTGGTTTATGGATGAACAGGTTAGAGCCACATACGATGCAAAAGGCACTGGATATATCATTTGGAGCCCCGGAAATATATATACACTTAGCTGGCCAAGCTTTTCAGTAGAACCTACACCAGAAGAAGCCTCAGAAGAAGGTACGGGGGGATAGACCCCCAACCCGACCTCCTCTGTCTCGCCGCAACGAGTCTTCTCCTCCTGTCAGGAGGAGATTGTTTGTTGTTTGTTTTTTTCTTACCACCATGTCCCGCCACGGGAATACAGCTTCAGCGTTTTTGAATGCAGGAGGCTGACATAAGGCTCAGGGGGAACCCGGGGGATTACGCCTATGGAAAAGATGATATAAGGCATTACGCTGGGCTTGGGTTCGTAATCCCCCAGGCGACTTTTCTCGGCTATCTTTTGGTCGCTCAAAAGATAGCCAATCTCGGTTTAACAGCAAAAAAATGATATCAAAAAACAGTACAGCAAAAACGTGAACTGATCTGCCTATATCATATTGTGATAAAACAAGTTAACGCTTACTCCACTGAGGTGCTTTACGAGCACGATGCAAACCGAATTTCTTTCTTTCTTTTACTCGGGCATCACGTGTAAGCAAACCTGCTTTTTTAAGTACAGCTCTTAAATTAGGATCAAATACGATCAAAGCTTTGGCTATACCATGTCGAATTGCATCTGCCTGAGAGCTTACACCTCCTCCGTTTACTTTCGCTGTAATATCAAAACTCTTAAGCATATCAACTAATTTTAATGGTGCTTTAATATTACCGATTAAAGTTCCAAAAAAGTAATCACTAACAGGCTGATTGTTGACTATTATGCCCCCTTTGCCCTTTTCATATAAACGAACGCGTGCAACAGACGTTTTGCGCTTACCATTTGCATAATAATACTTACCCTTACGTTGCATAGATGTTTTTTCTTCAGTCTTCGTAGCCATAAATAAATGAAATTAAATTGAAAGAGGTTCAAGTTTCTGGCCTCCATGAGGATGTTCTTCGCCAGCGTAAACTTTTAGTTTATCAAAAATGACCTTTTTAAGACGATTGCGAGGTATCATTCCTGCCACAGCATTATTAAGAATATGGGTTGGATTGATTTCCCTCACACGCTTGATCGGCTTGCGGCGCAAATGCCCTAAATAGCCTGTATGGTGGATATATTCTTTCTGTTCTTCTTTCTGACCGGTTAAACGGACTTTATCGGCATTGATCACAACAACATAATCACCCATGTCCAGATGAGGAGTGAAAGAAGGTTTATTCTTTCCGCGAAGTAAAACAGCGATCTTTGTTGCCAAACGACCCAATGTTTTACCATCAGCATCAATCAGATACCATTTCTTATCCGCTTTGGTCTGCATCTTTGGTGTATGGGTTTTGAAGTTCAAGGTTTAGAGTTTAGGGTTTAGGGTTAAAGATTTAGGTTTTTCAACTTTAATCTATATTTAGACTAATTCGATTATTACCATAGGTGCCGCATCGCCGGCTCTGAAGCCTAAATTGGTTACGCGGACAAAACCGGAACTGCGGTCCTTGTAACGGTCTTTTAATTCCCGCACAAGTTTTTTAGAAGCATTTTTATCCGGCAAATAGGCATTTAAAGTGCGCATTGCCTGCACTGGAGTGTCTTTCTTGGTTTTTGCAATCAATTTTTCAACAATTGGTTTCACTAATTTTGCCTTAGGACGGGTTGTTTTAACCTTTTCATACAAAATAATGGAAGCTGTCAGATTCCTAAGCATGGAATCTAAATGGGCTTCATCCCGATTGAGTCGTTTCGATTTAACAGCGTGACGCATGTTTTAAATTATAGATTATATTGAGTGGTTTCCATTTAAATGAAAATTGAAAAATTAAAACTCTTTTTCGTCCATTAATTTCAAGCTTCTTGTAGTCAAAGCTTCGGATACTTCTGTCATTGCTTTCTTACCAAATCCACGGAAGTTGCCGAGTTTGCTTGGCGTGCATTTAACCAGCTGTTCAATGGAGCCGATGCCACCGTTAATAAGGGAATTAAGAGTACGTGGAGAAAAATTTAAGATTTCAATTGGTGTATAAGTTTCTTTCTTGGATTCTTCTTCTTCCTCCTGGATCTCTTTAGCTTTTACTTGCTGTCTGTCGCTTTGGAAATCCGGTTCAACATCCTCTTCTTCGACCAAAAATAGATCGAAATAAGATTTCAGAACACTGGCTGTGAACTTAAGGGCATCTTCCGGTGTTATGGAGCCATTAGTTTCAATTTCCAGCGTTAATTTATCCAGGTCAGTCATTTCGCCGACACGAGCGTTAGAAACGTCGTAACGGACCTTCTTGACCGGGCTGTAAATTGCATCTACCAAAATAGTGCCTAATTCCTTACCGCTTTTTTTGCGTAAAGTAACCGGTTCGTAACCAACACCTTTTTCCACATTCATTTCAATCTCTAATTTTGCGTTTTTTTTGGTAATTGAAGTAATGCGTAAATCCGGATTTAAAATCTCGATATCACTTGAATGTTCAATGCTCTTTGCCAGTACATCACCATCCTTTTTTATAGACAGTTTGATTTTTTCCGGATCCTTGGAATGTTTTTTGAGCTGCAACTGTTTCAAGTTCAAAATAATATCCAAAACACTGTCTTGTACACCGGAGATAGTAGCATATTCATGAGTAACACCTTCAATTTTTACAGAAGTAATAGCTGCTCCCGGAAGTGATGATAAAAGTACTCTGCGAAAAGCATTGCCAAGCGTCATGCCGTAACCGGAAGGCAATGGGCTGATCGTAAAAACCACATGTTTCGGGTCTTTTGATTCAGCTTTAATTTTTGGTAATCCTATTTCTTCTTGAATGATATGCATATGGCATTAAGTTAAAAAGTGTAAGTTTATCGTGAATAGAATTCCACGATTAATTGGCTATCAATACTTTTTTCAAGGTCATCTTTCTCCGGTAAAGCAAGAACTTCTACAGCGATCTTTTTTAAATCAACTTTCAGCCATTTTGGAGAATAATCTTTTAATTTATCCAAGCCGCTATATAATGTGGAATCTTTTATTTTCTCAGTTACTTCAATTTTGTCGCCAGGACGAACCAGAATCGAAGGAATATCCACCCGGCGACCGTTAACACGGAAATGACCATGTGAAACCATTTGGCGTGATTGCATGCGTGTTACGGCAAATTGGGAAACGTAAATAACATTATCCAATCGTAATTCAAGAAGACGGAGTAAATTTTCACCCGTTTCATCTGACATTTTGGAAGCTTTTTTAAAATAATTACTGAATTGCTTTTCAGATATACCAAAAAGTATGCGGGCTTTTTGCTTTTCGCTCAATTGGATGCCATATTCGCTTTTTTTACCAAATGAAGGTCTGGATCCATGTGCTCCGGGTTTACCCATTCTGCGCTCCAGAATTTTGGTATATTTAGCAGTACCAAATAAATTGGCTCTATGGCGTCGGCATAATCGTGCTTTTGGACCAGTATATCTCATTACAAATTTAAGATTTAAGATTTAAGATTAGGGTTGTTAGTCTTAGTAAAGTCGAATACTAAACACGGCGGGCTCGTTTTTTGCGGCAACCATTATGCGGCATAGGAGTCTTATCGAAAATAGCACTCAGCTCAAAGCCCGCAGCATGCAGACCTCGAATAGCCTGTTCACGACCTGTGCCAACTCCCTTTACAAAAATTTTCAAACGCTCAACTCCATAGGGAGCAACTTTTTCCGCAATTTTTTCAGCTGTTACTGTTGCGGCATAAGGAGTTGATTTACGGGTACCCTTAAAGCCGTTTGCACCTGCAGATGCCCACACCAGCACATTACCATTCGGTTCAGTAACCGTAATCATGGTGTTGTTATACGTAGCCGTTACATAAGCATGTGCCAATGGTACGACTTTTCTGATCTTCTTCCGACTTTTAGCTGTTTTTTCTGCCATAAAAAATTATTTTGGATCTCAGATCTAAAATCTGAAATCTGAGATAAATATTATTTCTTTAAATCTTTAATTTTGCCACTGCCCATTGTCACTCTCTTTCCTCGTTTTGTACGGGCATTTGTTTTTGTCCTCTGTCCTCGCACAGGAAGACGGCGTCGATGACGGAAACCACGATATGTGCCGATTTCCTGTAAACGCTTAATACTACCTCCAACTTGACGTTTCAAATCACCCTCAACAACAAGCTTGGAAATAGCTTCACGAATTTTTTGTTCGTCAGCAGAAGACAAATCTTCAACCTTAGTGTCTAAATTAATCTTCAAACGCATCAGAAGCTGACAGCTTAGACTTCTACCAATTCCATATACATAAGTTAAAGCAACCTCAATGCGCTTTCCCTTTGGTAAGTTAACACCTGCTATTCTCGCCATAATATCAATTGAAAATTAAAAATTTAAACCTGAGATCAGAACTCTGAAATCAGAAATGTATTAACCTTGTCTTTGTTTATGTTTTTTAGAAGCTGGACAAATCACACGCACCACGCCTTTACGCTTAATAACACGACATTTATCACACATTTTTTTAACTGAGGCTCGAACCTTCATAGTAATTTTGACTTATTTATGACGATAAGTAATTCGCCCTTTTGATAAATCGTAAGGAGTTATCTCAACTGTTACCTTATCTCCTGGCAGTATACGGATATAATTCATACGAACCTTGCCGGATACATGTGCAAGTATGGTATGACCTTTATATTCCTCACCAATCAACTCAACTTTAAAAGTTGCATTTGAGAGGGATTCAACAACCTTTCCTTCTACCTCGATAACTTGTTTGGCCATAATTGTAGATTGGTAGTGAGTCCGATGGACATCGGACCCTATTGAAACAGTACAGGGGCGCTCCTCAAGACAACGTGTCTCTCGAAATTAACAAAAGCGGTAAGAGTTTACACAATTGCGCTAGAGAGGACAAGAGATTTTTTGAGTTTTTTTATTTTTGGTGAATTTTATGTGGACAGATTTTAAAATTATTTTATAATTTTACATTTAGTTTAATGTCAAAACGATAAAATAAAATGAAAAATTCCAAATAATAAATGTTAAATTGAAATTATTGTTTGCTATCAAACAATAATTTCACACCCCTTCTCCGTCACCAAAACCGTATGCTCAAAATGAGCTGAAAGGCTTTTGTCGGCTGTGATAACCGTCCATCCGTCTTCGGCTGTGGTCACCGCGCCATTTTCCATAGCAGAAATCGGTTCAATGGCAAATGTCATTCCAGGCTTTATGATGGAACCAGTGCCTTTTTTTCCAATATTCAGGATTTCAGGTGGCTCATGCAGATTTTCCCCAACACCATGCCCCGTACATTCAACAACAGGTGAATAATCCTGATCTTCAAGAGTTTTCTGGATAACGACTGAAATGTCACCGATGTGATTTCCCGGGCAAACTTGTTTAACTGCATTTTCAAGAGCTTTTTTAGTGGTTTTAACAAAATAACTGACTTCCGGGCGTACTTTGCCAACCAATACGGTAACACAGGCATCTGTATACATATCTTTATACAGAACTCCACAATCTATGCCTACGATATCCCCTTCCTTTAAAACCCTATCGCGCGATGGTATACCATGCACCACTTCCTCATTAACCGATGTGCAAAGCGTGGCCGGAAATCCGCGATACCTTTTAAAACCTGGCTGGGCACCTTTGTGACGAACAATTGTTTTTTCGGCAATCTTATCAAGCTTAGCAGTTGAAACACCTGGTTTAACAGCCTTGCTCACTATTTCAAGTGTTTCCTTTAAAATCCGGCCTCCCTCACGCATGGCCTTGATCTGTTCCGGTGTTTTAATGGGAATAGCGCCGTCCATAAATAATGTAGGTCGAACGAGACACGAGTCACGAATTATGTAAATAAGTAGTCCACCTTTTCAAACGTCTCTTCTGTAACTTTTTCAATAAGCTGTTCTCCGTCAACCTCTATCAAACGATCCCGTTCATAAAAACTTTCAATTACCGGAAGTGTTTCATTTCTATAATTCTCCAGACGACGCTGAATACTTTCTATATTGTCATCATGGCGAACTATCAATTTACCACCGCAATGTTCGCATACATCGGATTTGTAAGAAGGAGCATATACCCCTTTGCATTTTTCACAGACACGGCGCTGAGTTAAACGTTTTATGGCTTCATCTTCGGATATTTTAATAAGAACTGCAAAAGCATCCCTGTTATTCTGAGATAAAAGATCTAATAATTTTTCAGATTGAGTAGCAGTTCGTGGAATCCCGTCAAAAAGAACATTTTGATCAGATGAAAGCGTGGAAAGAAAGTTACTGACTACTTCAACAATAGTATTGTCATCAACCAGGTTGCCGGAATTAACAATATCTTTGATCTTTTCGCCTAAAGGTGACTGCGATTCTATCAATTGTCTAAGCTGTCCGCCCATCTCAAAAATCTTCAGACTATGTTTCTCAGCAAGGTATTTACCCTGAGTTCCCTTGCCAGATCCCTGCATTCCAAACAAAATGATATCCATGGTTGCTTTATAGGCTATCACGAGTCACGAGACACGAATCACGAGACACGTTAGTATAATTTCTCATAATCATGCATAACCAGCTGAGCATCGATCTGACGAATCAATTCCAATACAACGCCAACCATAATGATCAACCCAGCACCACTTATAATCAGATCTCCGGGGGAAAGTGTGGTGTATTTGGTAAATACGATCGGAACCACAGCTACAAGAGCGATAAATGAGCCGCCAAAAAGATTGAGATGGCTTGATGTCTTCCCTAAAAACTCAGCAGTCTGACTTCCCGGACGGATCCCCGGAATAAAACCTCCGCGCTTCTGGATGTTTTCAGCAACATTTTCAGGATTAAATGTAACACTTACGTAAAAATAGGAAAATGCAACAATGAGCAAAAAGTAGGTAACCAAGTAGAAATAACTTGGATTATTGGCATTTAAATACTTATTGATAAAATCAGCAACTCCCTGGAGCATAGTCGAATCCGAAACACTGAAAAACTGAGCAATAATTGAAGGAAAAGTTACCATGGAAATGGCAAAGATAATCGGGATCATCCCCGCCTGGTTTACACGGATAGGCAATATTGATTTCTCACCCTTTCCTCCTGTTGCACGAGTGGCATAGGTAATCGGAATATTACGCTGGCCTTCGGAAATAAGCACCACAAACACCAGCAATAGAAGAGTAAGTGCGATAAATAGTAGAAAGTGAGCCATTTTAGTACTATCACCGGCCTGGAATGTGCCCAGCATCCGGCCGAAAATCGTTGGAATGCCGGCAATAATACCTGTAAAGATTATGAGCGATATTCCATTGCCGATTCCATTCTCAGTAATCTGTTCGCCTAGCCACATAATAAACACTGTTCCAGCAGTAACAATAAGCATAATCGGCAGAATAACACCAAGTTCACCAGCGCCGGGTATAAGACGGCCTTGTGCACTTTGATTAAGCAGAAGGATCATTCCGTATGACTGCAAAAAAGCTAGCGGGATAGTTAACCAACGTGTGTATTTGTTGATTACCCGCCTTCCTTCCATACCCTCTTTGGATAAAGCTTCCAGCTTTGGAATAACAACCGTCATCAACTGCATGATAATGGATGCATTGATGTAAGGTGCCAGCCCCATAAGCACAATAGAAAAACGCTCCATTGAACCGCCCGTCAGAGCCGAAAAGACCCCCAGTAAACTATTTTGCTCAAAAATATTCTTTAATTCCAAAACATTGACCCCCGGAACCGTGATATGGGCCGCAAACCGGAATACCAGCAAAAGCAAAAGTGTAAAAATGATTTTGCGGCGAAGCGTGGAAGACCGCCAGATTTGTTTTAAATATTTAAACAATGGTTGAAAATGAAAATTTAAATTACTTTTCCACCTACCTGAAGGACTTTATCCTTGGCGGTGGCAGACACTTTGTGAACTTTTATTGTCAGTTTTTTTGTTATATCTCCGTGACCGAGAAGTTTTACCGGCTCACCTTTGCGGCGAATCAGTTTCTTTTCCAGTAAAGTCAGGACATTTACTTCATCTCCATCCTTAAAACGATCGAGGTCTTTTACATTTACGACCTGAAAATTAACTCTATTTGGATTCTTAAAACCCTTAAGCTTAGGAAGGCGCATAATAAGGGGCGTCTGACCCCCTTCAAATCCAGCACGGGCATATGGGCTTTTATGCTGACCCTGGCCTTTGCATCCACGTCCTGAGTACGTGCCATGGCCGGAAGCATTTCCACGACCGACACGCCTTCTTTTCTTTGTTGCACCGCCCTTAGATTTAATGGAATTTAATTGCATATTATTTAGAAAATCAGAAATAAATTATTCTTTCTTATTAGATTTAGTGGTTTTTTCAGACTCTTCCTTTGGAACCTCCGTAGCTGGAGCCTCCGTAGCTGGAGCCTCCGTAGCTGGAGCCTCCGTAGCTGGAGCCTCCGTAGCTGGAACCTCCATAGCTTTAGCGGAGGATGGTTTAGTAGAGGATGGCTCAGTCTTATCTTTAATTGGCTTCTTAACTTCTTGCTGATCCCTTTTCCTTGTTGGTTCTGTGCTCACCTCAGGGGTTTCAGAAACTTTCTTTTCGAATTTTTTAGATTTTTTAGCTGGTTTCAATTTTTGCAAAATCATTATAGAAGCTTGAGCGGTAACAACTTTGTTATTTGTGCCATAATTTTTGCTAAGCACATTTTTTACACCTGCTAAATTCAAAATTTTACGCAAAGCCCCGCCTGCTATAACACCTGTACCCGGAGAGGCCGGCATTATAAATAAATGTGCTGATTTATACTTTAGCTTAACTTCATGAGGAATAGAGTCTTTGTCTGTAATAGGCACTTTAATAAGGGAGTTTTTAGCTTTTGCAACAGCTTTTTTGATCCCACTCACCACTTCAGTAGCCTTACCGATTCCAATGCCAACACGTCCTTTTCTGTCGCCAATAGCCACAATACAACGGAAGCGTAATCGACGGCCTCCTTTAACCACACGTGTAACACGATCGATCTGAAGCACTTCCTCATCAAACTCCTTTGGCTCTTTTTCCCGGCGATGACCTCTTCCCCTTGATGGATTTTTCTTAGACATATTTATAAAAATTTAAAAACTTGAAAAATAATTAAAATTGTAAACCTCCTTCGCGTGCACCTTCAGCCAAAGCCTTAACACGACCGTGATAAAGGTATCCGCCGCGATCAAATACGCAAGTTGTAATCTTTTTTCCTTTAGCGGCTTTTGCAAGCTCAGTACCTACTTGTTTGGCAGCTTCTGTACTCTTTCCTTTCTTTGCCTTGAGCGAGGAGGCTGATACGATTACTTTTCCCTGAGTATCATCCACAAGCTGTGCATAAATCGCTGAATTGCTGCGAAAAACAGAAAGCCTTGGTTTCTTAGCGGTTCCGCTGATTTTGGAACGGATTTTATTATGTCGTCTTTTCCGTTGATATTCTTTTGAGGGTGTCATAAAAGGATTAATAATTAAAATTAAATTTACTATTCGGTTTTAGCAACAGCCTTACCAGCCTTGCGAGGCACATACTCATCGGTATAACGTATACCTTTTCCTTTGTAAGGCTCAGGTGGTCGGTATTTTCGTATCTGAGCGGACATTTCACCGACCTTTTGTTTATCGATACCTGAAACAATAATAATATTCTTATTTTCTTTATCCATTTCAATTATAACTCCATCAGGAGCTATAAGTTCGATTGGATGAGAAAAACCAAGATTTAAAGTTATCTTCTGACCACCAACTTGCGCCTTATAGCCAACTCCAATAATTTCTAAACGCTTTTCAAAGCCATCAGATACACCGATAACCATATTGTTAATAAGTGCGCGAGTTAAGCCATGAACACTTTTAGATTCTTTATCTTCAGCTTTGCGTTTTACTATAATCTCACCATTTTCATGTAAGACTTCTACTAAAGGTAAGAAATTATATTCCAGTTCACCTTTAGATCCTTTTACTTTAATAATACGATCTGTGATCGTAATTTCAACTGATTCAGGAACTTTGATGGGACTTTTACCGATTAAACTCATTAAAGATTTAGGATTAAAGATTTAAGATTAAAGTTGTCATTCCGAGCAAAATCGAGGGATTACCAGATTTCACATAAATATTCGCCGCCTGCACCCTTTTTTACAGCCTCATCACCTGTCATTACACCTTTAGGTGTGGAAAAAATAGAAATCCCATATCCTTGAATAACAGGTTTGATACTATTTTTTTTGACATAAATCCTTCGGCCGGGCTTACTGATGCGTTTCAGATTAAAAGAAGTGAGCTCAGGATTAAAATCAATTGCAATTTCATCAAATGCACCGCTTTTAACCACTTTGTAATCATTTATGAAATTATGTTTTTTCATAACTTCCAGAATCGCAACCTTAATATTTGAATAAGGCGCAATGGTTTTCAGCTGTCGTGCCTGTACAGCATTTCTTATTCGAGTTAATAAATCTGAAATCGGATCAGTAACCATATTAATGTAAAATTTAAAACTTAAAATTAAGAATTTTTTACCAGCTGGACTTTTTTACTCCCATAATCTCGCCATTGGAAGCCAGCTCCCGGAAACAAATACGGCAGATATCAAAATGTCTTAAGTATCCGCGTGAACGGCCGCATAATCTACATCGATTGTAAGTGCGTACCCATTTGTCCGGTTTTTTTCCATTAGCTAAAGCTTGTGCAAGCTTTCTTTGACGCTTCTTTGCTTTAACAATAAGTGCTTTTCTGGCCATAGTAAGTAGTGAGAAACACGTTCCGAATGGAACAAGGCCGAGTAGGCCGCAGTGCAGTGAGGGCTCCGATGTGTAAATTTGCGAGCAAATTTGTGCGATCGGAGAGTGGTTCCCTATTGAAGCAGTACAGATCCGCTCCTAAGGGAAAGTATTTCTCGATTATTAAATTATAAAATAGTAATTAGAGTTCTTTTTTAAACGGAAAACCAATTTTCCTCAAAAGGGCCATGCCTTCTTCATCGTTTTTAGCAGTTGTGACAACCGTTACCTGAATGCCGTGAACATTAGCAACATCATCCGGATTAATTTCCGGAAATACCAAGGCCTCTTTAAAACCAATGCTGTAATTACCATGTCCGTCAAAAGCTTTGATGCTAAGGCCCCGGAAATCACGCATACGCGGAAGGACTACGCTTACAAGGCGCTCAACCAAATCATAAGCGCGTTTTCCACGCAGAGTTGTTACGACTCCAACGGGCATATCTTTGCGCAGCTTAAAATTAGAAACTGCGATTTTTGCTTTTGTGACAACAGGTTTTTGGCCAGTTATTTTAACTATATTTTCAACAACTTCGGAAAAATCTTTAGTTTGTTTAGTTAATGTACCTATTCCTACATTGATTTTTACCTTTTCAATACGAGGTGCAGCCATGGCATTTTTCAGGCCTAACTCTTCCTTTACGGCAGGTACTATCTCTGATTTCATCTGATCGTATAAACTCATGATTTGGATTAAAATTTATTAGTTTGTAGGTTGTAGTTACTACTCACTACAAACTACTCACTATAACCTGGTAAAGTTATTTCTTCTTTTTCTCGGTTTTAGATATTGCTTGTTCAACTGATTCATTGCATTTCAGGCAAATGCGGAATTTTTTTCCTTTTTTAGGAATGCTGTATCCCACGCGAGTAGCTTTATTGCAATTTGGACACACAAGGCTGACCTTGGAAGCATCAAATGGAGCTTCATATTTAATTTTTTGTCCGGCATGAGTAGGTGTTTTTTTAATATGCCTAGTGCGTATATTCACTTTTTCAACAGTAATGCGGTCGGTTTTTTTGTAAACACGCATAACAGCTCCGGTCTTACCCTTATATTTTCCTGCAGCAACCAATACTTTGTCTTTAACTTTAATCTTCATGTTTAGAGTTTAGAGTTTAGGATTTAGGATTTAAAGTACTTCTGGAGCTAATGAAATTATCTTTTGATATCCCTTTTGTCGGAGTTCGCGTGCAATTGGACCGAATATACGAGTTCCTTTGGGTATTCCTTCCTTGCTCACAATCACGCAAGCATTCTCATCAAATCTCAGATAGGAACCGTCTGGGCGACGAATTGATTTTTTAGTCCTCACAATGACAGCTCGTTCCACAGCATGTGTTTTTACAACACCCTTGGGAGAAGCAGTCTTCACAGCCACCACGATGACATCTCCGATGCGAGCATAGTGCCTTTTTGATCCACCAAGGACCTTAATACACATAACGCGTTTAGCGCCAGTATTATCTGCTACGGTGAGGTAGGATTGAGGTTGTATCATGTTAATTAATTATTTTCGGATTGTAGGCCGTATTGTGGATCGGATGGTGGCTCGAATTGTGATTGTTTTTTCACTATTCGGTCCACTATTCGGCCAACCATTCGGGCCACTATTCGGTTACGACTTTCCAGCGTTTTAATTTACTTATCGGCCTGGATTCAGCAATCGTAATCTCATCGCCGATATTGAATTTAGTAGCGTCATCACAATGCGCATAGAATTTTTTAGAAACCTGATAGCGCTTATGGTATTTGGGATGCGATTTGTAGGAAGTAACAGTAACCACTAAGGTCTTATTCATCTTATTACTGGTGATAATTCCGGTTTTAGTACGCATAAATGAAAAATGTAAAATGTAAAATTATTTTTTCTCTTCCTTTTCTTCTTGAGACTTGAGACTCGCACTTGAGACTTTTGATTTCTCTTCTTCTCCTGTTTCTTTCATGACAGTAAGTATCTTGGCCACATAGCGTTTGGCCTGCATGGATTTGACTGTATTTTTTTCATGCTTGGTTTTTACATTAACCCGGATTTTGAGCATATTCTTGCGTGCTGCCTCAAGTTCCTGAAGCAGTTCCTTTACCGTTGATGATCGTAGTTCTTGTACTGTGAGCATGATTTATAAATTTTAAGAATGACGGAGTACAAATTTGGTCTTAATAGGTAATTTTGAATCAGCGAGCCGGAATGCTTCTCTTGCGATGTCCTCCTCGACACCTTCCATTTCAAATAAAATCCGGCCAGGCCTTACGGCAGAAACATAAAATTCAACTCCACCTTTACCTGACCCCATTGGCATCTCAGCAGGCTTACGGCTTACAGGGGTATGCGGGAAAACGCGTATCCATATTTTACCGCCACGTTTTATATAACGTGTCATTGCACGACGAGCAGCTTCGATCTGTCGGGAGGTGAGCTCGCCTGCACTTTGCGCTTTTAGGCCATACATTCCAAAATCAACCGTATTTCCAACTTGAGATTTCCCGCGGAGACTTCCTCGCGCGCGGTGAGCCTTCCTATACTTTTGTTTCTTTGGTTGTAACATTTTCTAAATTGAAAATTAAAAACTATTATTGTTCTTCTTCAGCTTGTTGTTTTTGCTGTTCTTGTTTTATTGCCTGTTCTTTTTTAAATATCAAACCTTTATAAACCCAAACTTTAATTCCGATAACGCCGTAAGCAGTATTTGCCTCTATTTTGGCGTAATCGATATCAGCTCTTAATGTATGCAAAGGGATATTGCCTTCTTTAAAGTATTCTCTTCTGGCAATTTCCACACCATTCAAACGACCTGCAATTTGCACTTTCACTCCTTTCGCGCCTGCTTCTATCGCCTTTTGAAGGGACATTTTAACAGCGCGCCTGTAAGCAATGCGCCGTTCGATTTGAGAAGCTATCATCTGACCGACCAGAACAGCGCTTAAATCAGGATCCTGAACTTCATGAATGTTGATATCGATATTCTGATTGAATTTTCTCTTTAAAAAATCTTTTAAATCCTCAATCATAACTCCTTGGCGCCCAATAATGAGTCCTGGTTTTGCGGCATGAACATGTACAGTAACTTTTTTAGCAGAACGTTCAATTTCAATCTTTGTTACAGCAGCATTTTTCAGACGATCTTTGATAACCTTTTTAAGCTCAAGGTCAGCATGAAACATTTTTGCGAAATCTCTGTGATTGGCAAACCACTTGGAATCCCAAGTTCTGATAATTCCGAGCCGAAGACTTTTTGGATTAACTTTCTGTCCCATAACTTAATTTAAAAAAATTAAAAATTTGAAAACTTAAAAATTATTTCTTTTCGGTTGGCTTCTTTAATTTATTTTCTGATTTTTTATCTTCTTTACTAGTTTTTGGTTCTTTAGTTTTCAAATTTTCAAGTTTTTTAGTAGGTTTTACAACTTTCTCCTCTTTTTTCACTTCTCCCTTCTTACTTTTCACTTCTCCCTTCTCTATCAGGCCGACTTCTACTGTTATGTGAGAAGTGCGTTTACGAATTGGATGTACACGGCCGCGGGAAATGGGAAGAGACCTTTTGTATGTTGGACCTTTTGTAACTAAAATCTTGGTAATCACCAAATCGTCCATGGATTGTTTAAAATTGTTTTTGGCATTAGAGGCAGCTGAATGAACAACTTTATAAATAATTTTAGCGCCCTTTTTAGGAGTAAATTTCAGAACAGCAAGGGCATCCTTCACAGTTTTGCCACGCACCATCCCAGCTACTAAATTAGCTTTTTTTGGGGAAATCCTGATTTTTCTTAAAATTGCTTTCATGAATTATCTTATTAGGATGGGGTAGCTTGGGATTTTGCCATTCTACCGCCATGGCTTTTAAATTTGCGTGTAGGGGCGAATTCTCCGAGCTTATGCCCTACCATATTTTCAGAAACAAAAACAGAAATATGAGTCTTGCCATTGTGGACACCGAATGTATGCCCAACGAATTCCGGAGCAATAGCACTATTTCGCGCCCATGTGCGAATCACTTTTTTTTGACCAGAAGCTTCCATTTCCTGAACCTTCTTGAAAAGCTTGGGGTCAACGTAAATTCCTTTTTTAAGTGATCTGCTCATAGTAAGTAGTGAGAAACACGTTCCGAATGGAACAAGGCCAAGCAGGCCGCAGTACAGTGAGGGCAAATCTGATTCAATCTGCGTAATGAAATGAAGAAGATTGGATTAGATTTGAGTGTTTCCCTATTGCAACAGCACAGGGAAGCTCATTGGGTAATGTGTTTCTATTAATTAAAAAATAAATTATTTCTTCCGTTTTTTAATAATTAGATAGTCAGTAGCTTTATTACGGCGGGTTTTAACGCCGAGCGCTGGCTTACCCCAAGGAGTTTTAGGGTGCTTTAAGCCAATAGGACAACCTCCTTCACCGCCTCCATGGGGATGATCAGCAGCGTTCATGGATTTACCCAGCACTTGCGGACGGCGACCCATATGGCGTTTTCGCCCGGCCTTTCCAATCACAATATTGCTGTGGTCCAGATTACTGACCACTCCTATAGTGGCGTAACAATCTTTAGATACATAACGTACTTCTCCGGAAGGCATAGTGACCTGTGCAAGCTCACTGTCGAGAGATGTTACTTTTCCGGAAGATCCAGCTGAGCGTATAGCTTCGGATCCTTTGCCAGGATGTAATTCCAGATCGTGGATATCAAAACCAACTGGAATACTACGAAGCTGCATGCGGTTTCCGGATTTGATTTTTGCTTTTTCACTACAAATAATTTTACTGCCTACCTCAAGGCCATTTGGAGCAATTATATAACGCTTATCTCCATCTGCGTACACCAACAAAGCGATAAATGCAGTACGATTAGGATCATATTCAATACTTTCAACTCTTGCGGGGATATTCAGCTTGTCATAACGCCTGTTATCCATAACACGATAGCGTCTCTTAGCTCCCCCTCCCCTATGGCGTACTGTAATCCGCCCCTGATTATTACGGCCGGATTTTTGATGCCATGGCTTGAGTAAACCTTTTTGTGGTTTTTTAGCAGTAATCTCTGTAAAGGCATTTACGCTCATATTTCGTCTTCCCGGTGTTGTAGGTTTATACTTTTTAACAGGCATTAAGCTTTGATTTTATTGAAATCAATTGATTGTTTAGGTGCCAGCGTAACAATAGCTTTCTTGCCATTATGACGCTTAGTTATTTCACGGCCCCGTCCAGCCAAACGGACTTTCTTGAGCACAGGAATAACATTTACTGACTTAACTTTTACACTGTAGGCTTTTTCTACCGCACTTCTGATCTCTACTTTATTTGAGTTCAGATGGACCATGAATCCGTATTTGCGATCAGCCTGAGCATTTGTACTCTTTTCTGTGATAACCGGTGATATTAAAACTTTAGTTAAGTCCATAATTATTTAAGAAATAGTTCTTCCGCTCGCTTCAGGGCAGATTCCAGGAAGCAAACTTTTTCGTATTTAAGTAAGTCGTGCAAATTCAGATAATCCACCAAAATAGTTTTAACATTTGGTAGATTGCTTGCGGATTTTGTCAGGTTAAGATCTTTTTCGCTTATCACAACTAGCAAGGATCGTTCAACCGGAAGTTTGCTTAACATTGCGGTAAATTCTTTGGTTTTTGGTTCTTTTACTTCGAATTTATCAAGAGCAAAAACAGCCATGTCACCGGCTTTTTGGGAAAGAGCGGAAAACAAAGCTGCCCTGCGTGCCTTTTTAGGCATCAGTTTTTCGTAATTGCGTACATTGCGCGGACCAAATGCTACGCCACCGCCCCGCCAAACCGGATTACGGCTTGAGCCAAAGCGTGCACGCCCAGTCCCTTTTTGACGCCATGGTTTTTTGCCTCCGCCTTTAATTTCTCCTCGTGTTTTAGTATGAGCGCCACCCTGACGTGAATTAGCCAGCTGGCGAGTTAATGCCAAACGCATCAATTCATCATTTACCGGAACAGCGAACAATTTATCGCTGGCATCGACTGTTCCTTTCTTTTCACCTGATTGTTGGTATAGGTCTAGTTTCATAACTTGAGACTTGAGACTCGCACTTGAGACTTAGTATTTAATATAAACATAACTATTATTAGCTCCTGGGACAGGGCCTTTTACAGCCACCAATTCCTTTTCCGGTATTAATTTGACAACCGGGCGGTTAAGCAAAGTAACTTTACTGAAACCCATATGGCCAGGCATCTTTTTACCTTTCATCACTCTTCCTGGCTTAGCACACATACCGATGGAACCAGTTCCGCGATGATGATGGGAGCCATGGGTTTCAGGACCGCATGAGAAGTTGTGACGCTTTATAACACCTTGATAACCTTTACCTTTAGATGTTGAGGTAATTGTTACCGTTTCGACATCTTTCAATTGATTCAGATCTACTTTCTGATCTTTTTTATAGTCATCCGGGTTTTCAACGCGGAATTCCTTCACGCTCTTATAAACTTTATTTTTTGAAGGATTTTTATACGCATCGAAACCAAGGACTATCGCCGGATATCCATCTTTACTTTCTGTTTTTACATGCACAACCGTATTTGGCTGGCAATGAATGAAAGTAACAGGGATCACACGGCCGTCGTCTTGAATGATCTGACTCATTCCTAATTTTTTGCCAATTATTCCAGGCATAATCTTATTGGTTATGGAGGCTGTTGGATGTACCTCGGCCTCTCTGTTAACGTAAGACGTTCTTAGAGGAACGCTCCGATATTTTACAGACCTGCAAGTCAAAGTCAAGGTTTTTTAGACAAAATGTCAAAAATACCAGGACTATGGACTAAGGACTAAGGAATAAGTACAATGTTAGAAGTATGGTCAGCTTAGTTCTTAGTCCTAAAAAATTATGAAATCAATAATATTCGACATGGACGGGGTTATTATAGACAGTGAAAAACACTGGAAAAAAGCTGAACTTTCTTTTTTTGGAGAATTGCTTCCAAGTTGGACAATTGAAGATCAGCAAAAAATCATTGGTATAAATGTACATGAAACTTATCGCATTCTCGCCAATGAATATGGACTGGAAATAACACATAAGGAATTTATGAGGCGCGTAAACGGCATTGCATTAGAAGTTTACCGCAATAAGTGCAATTTACTTGATGGTTTCATGGAGCTAATTGAAAGCTGTAAAATGAAAAATGTAAAAATCGCCTTGGCGTCTTCATCTCTTCATGAATGGATTGATATTGTCCTGGAACGCTTTGGATTAAAACCATTTTTTAATGTTGTAGTTAGCGCGGAAGATATAAATGTATCAGGTAAACCAAAACCCGATATTTACCTATACACTGCTAAGCAAATCAATACCGATCCTAAAGAATGTGTAGTGATAGAAGATTCGCATCATGGAGTACAAGCCGCCAAAAGCGCAGATATGTATTGTGTAGGCCTGCGAAATGGATTCAATGAAAAACAGGACCTTTCTATATCGGATATAGAGATAAATGGATTTACACCAAAAAATAACCAAAAAATCCTGAACTTTCTAAAAGGCTGAAAGCACGATACCGTTATCGCGCCAATCTTAATAACTAATTTAGATTTATGACTAAAGAAACATTTTCCGGCGACAAGAAAGTCGGCCAATCAATTCTGCATAATCTAGAGCAGAAAATAGTAAAATGGGGAACTCCGAAAATCCCAAAACGGATTGAAACATGGACGCTTACATATATGACAGGTTTATGGGCTATCGGAGTACTAATTTTCGGCTACTTAGCTCAATATAATATCCATTGGCTTTGGGGTATGTCAGCTATGATAATAATGCAGTATATAACTGACTTGTTTGATGGGGCTGTGGGGCGCATGAGGAACACAGGATTAATCAAATGGGGATATTATGCAGATCATTTTCTGGATTATATCTTTATGTCTTCACTTCTTATTGGCTATTCCTTTTTTATGCCCGACAGATTTGGAATTCTTTTCTTTTTTATGATGATTTACGGTGCATTTATGGTGAATTCATTTATCAGCTTTGCCGCCACCAATCAATTTCAGATAAGTTATTTAGGTTTTGGACCTACAGAAGCCAGAATTGGTTTTATCGCAGTAAATACAATGATAATACTGATGGGAAAAGTATTTTTAGCCCAATTTTTACCCCACCTACTAGGTGCGGCATTTGTAATGCTATGTGTTGTAGTTTATAAAAATCAAAAAATCCTTTGGGATATGGAGATGGGAGATAAATCCAAATAGATTTCAAATTGATATCAGATAGATTATTTTTACTCGATCCATTTGAAGTCTATTTGATGTCTATTTGGATTTAATAAATAAATAAATAATAGCCCTTACGTTAGACCGCACAATAAACCAATTGGCTTTTAAACAGAACCACATGATTTGAAAATAGGTCAGTTTCAATTCACCCCATTTGATTTGAATAGCACGATGGAATAAACGGAAATCTGATGGCCTAAGCGCGCCTTTGCGGTAATCCAGGCGGAGTTTGATTAGTTTTTCCAGCCGCTGCGTAAATTCCTGAAGTAATATCCGTTCATTTTCCTCAATCTTTTTATGATGTTCCATTTTTTGATATTCGGAAAGAGCTGTAAGCAGAGAATCGATTTGATAAAGCAGGGATTTAACCGCGTATCCCAATCCTTTTTTTGGAGCTAGAAGAGAAACTAAAAAACCTATTAAACTCAATAATTGCGGTGCGGCTCCAAGGCGAAGCCGATCCATGATAGTTAGCTTAATATCAATGGATTTGCGAATATCACGCCCATACAACACCTCCCCCTCCTGTTTGAAGCGCAGAAATACTGACCGCTGGGGGATAAGCAGGTTCTGGCCCAATTTGATCAAAGGGTTATCGGAATGTAATTCACCATTCTTCCAATCTATTTCACCTTCAGTAAATACAAATACCGGCACATACAAAAATGAGGATTGTTCCAGTTTTTCCATAAATTTAGTAAAAGGTGTCCGTTTTTTAACCTTTGAAACAGATAATGATTCTTCAAATTGAAGGTCAGGATATTTTTTTGCCGTTTTCCAAAAGAGCTCGGTTGTGAGTTTTTCTACCGGTTTGCGATCTGACTCTTTGAAAATCTGAAAAACAATATCCACATCGCTTTTGCCGGGCACAAATTCCCTCCGTACCGCTGAACCGTATATGATGATGAAATCAATCTTTTTACCAAGTTCGGACACTACTACGTCCCGGAATTCATAAACAAACCCCCAAACCAATTCCTGTACCTGTTTTTTGCTCAATTTTTGTTTCATATCTCTATTATAAAAAAGATTTTGCGATTTGTCTGCTATTAAGTACCTAGGGAGTGTAAAAAGAATCTAGATACAAGGAAAAAAAGAATTTTTGACCGCAGCGTACCAAAATGTACGCGAGGATTAAAAATTCCTTTTCAACGCAGTAGATGATTTCTTTTTTCGCCTTCTAGAGCATTTTGATTGAGATATCGACACCAGCTGGTAGAGAAAGATTAGATAATGCGTCGATTGTATTC
>SDBT01000363.1_pt1 | contig 69559 bp, 57 predicted proteins | sample 2277101 | NCBI WGS metagenome assembly SDBT01 (sample SAMN10404973, study PRJNA504765) | marine sediment metagenome | isolation source: marine sediment core GS10_PC15, 103 cmbsf | place: Arctic Ocean: Southern Knipovich Ridge | collected 2010
GTCAAGGAAGAGGCCAAGGAAGAGGCCAAGGAAGAGGCCAAGGAAGAGGCCAAGGAAGAGGCCAAGGAAGAGGCCAAGGAAGAGGCCAAGGAAGAGGCCAAGGAAGAGGCCAAGGAAGAGGCCAAGGAAGAGAAGAAGGGCGAGTAACCGCGTCCCCCCAACAGAAGAAGAAGCCGAAGGCGCAGCCGCTGGGTCTTCGCGACTGGGGTTGGCGGCTGGGGCTGAGCGGCGTCGGCGGCTGCCTGGTGTTCCTGGCGTTTCCGACCTTCGATCAGTTCTACCTGGCCTGGTTCGCGCTGGTGCCCACCCTGTGGGCAGCGCGCGGGACGTCTGCGCGGCAGCACTTCCTGATCGGGCTGTGGGCCGGAAGCATCGTAAACCTGGGCGGGTTCTACTGGATCGGCGGCATGCTGATGGACTTCGGCCACATGTCCATCGTGCCGTCGGCGGCCCTGACCGTGCTGCTGGCGGTTTACCAGGGCCTGGTGCTCGCTCTCTGGCTGTGGCTCCTTCACCGCTTGCAGAGATGGTCGGGCCTCGGGACCTGGCTGCTGGCGCCGCTGGCATACGTAGCGGCCGAGTTCGTCGTCTGGTTCATCTTCCCCTGGTACTACGCCAACTCCCAGTACACCTGGATCCCCATGATCCAGGTTTGCGAGCTGGGCGGGGTGACCCTGCTGAGCTTCATTTTGGTGTTGACCAACGGCGCCCTGTTCGACGCGCTGGTCGCCTGGCGCGAGCGCGACCGGCGCCTGCTGGTGCGCGGCCTGGTGGTGGCCCTGGCGGTGCCGGCGCTCAACGCCGGATACGGCTTGGTGCGCATGGCCATGGTGGATGCCGAGGCCGAGGCGGCTCCCAGCCTGAAGATCGGCCTGGTGGAGGCCGACGTGGGCATCTGGGAGAAGGAAGACCGCCTCAAGATCGACGACAACCTGGTGAGCCACCAGCGCATGTCCATCGAGCTTCAGAAGAAGGGCGCCGACCTGATCATCTGGCCGGAGACCTCCTATCACGCCCCGTACACCCTGGCCCGCTCGGCCGGCCAGCAGGAGATAAAGCGCCACCGCCCGATCCCGCACGACGTGGCCTTCATACCCCAGAGCTCGAGCCCGCCGCCCGAGCATGCGGCCGAAGACCGCAAGGCGAAGACCCCCGGGGCCGACCGGGTCGCGCCCCAGCGCGGCTTCACCACGCCGCTGCTGTTCGGCGCCTTGACCTATCGCCGCAATCCCGAAAATCCCTCGGCCCGCCACCCCGGGGTGGACTACCTCAACTCGGCCATCCTGCTGGACGGGCAGGGCAACGTGCTGGGGATCTACCACAAGGTCTACCTGCTGATGTTCGGCGAGCACATCCCGCTGGGCGAGATATTTCCGGTTTTCTACAAGTGGCTGCCCGAGGCGGGCGACCTGACCCCGGGCGACGAGGTCAAGGTTATCGAGTTCGGCGAGTTCCGGATAGGCATCATGATCTGCTACGAGGACATCATCCCGGCCTTCATCCGCAACGTGGCCGCGGGCGACCCCCACGTGCTGATCAACGTCACCAACGACGCCTGGTTCGGCAAGACCTCCGAACCGTACCTGCACCTGGCCCTGGCCGTGTTCAGGGCGGTCGAGAGCCGGGTGCCGTTGATCCGTTCCACAAACACCGGCGTGTCCTGCTTCGTCGATCCGGCCGGCCGGATCACCGCCCAGACAGGCCTGGAGGACGCCGAAACCCTGCTGCAGGACGTGCCCATGATGGACGGCGGCACTCCCTACCAGCTCATCGGCGACTGGCCAGCCTGGCTGTGCCTGGCGGCCCTGCCCGCCCTGTGGTTCACCAGACGCCGCCGCCGTTGAGTGGGCCTGACCTATGTGCTAGGATTGTATCCATGGTGCGATTTACGGTCCGCACATGCGTGTTTTTCGTCGTTGCAGCCTTGGTCGCCCTGGCCGGCTGTTCGAACCACTCGCCGGTCATCGTACCCATAGGCAACAAGACCGTCGAGACCGGCACAGAGCTGCAGTTTGAGGTCCGGGCGGTGGACGACGACGGGGACAAGCTGCAGTTCGGCATCGAGGGCATGCCGGCCGGGGCCGAGTTCATGGAGTTGGACGATTTCGCGCTCTTCGCCTGGACGCCGATCGCCTCGGACGCGGGTCCGAACGGGCGAGGCCAGGATTACCCGATTACCTTCAAGGTCACCGACGGGATCGACACGGCCTCGGAGATCATCATCGTCACGGTCACCCTGGGCGGCGTCGGTGTCGGGGCTCCCATCTTCATCACCCCTTCCGATTTCACCCTGGACCTCGGTCGCACCGACTTGATCGAGCTCAACATCGAGGTGCGCGATCCGGATTCGTCCTCGGTGGACCTGCGCATCGAGGACAACCCGCCCGGCGGCGTCTTCGAGATCGCGGGCTCGAAGCTGGCCACGTACACCTGGACGCCCACCGAGGCGCAGATCGCCGAGCGTCCGGTCTGGGGCATCCGGGTCAGCGCAGACGACCAAGTCAACTCGCCCGTGTTCCAGGACATCACCATCCTGATCAAGGGCGGCAACCAGAAGTGCGAGGGAACCCCGCCCACGATCCAGCACGACGAGTTGCCCGACCAGCGCGACGCCGGGGACTACCCGGTCACGGTCACCGCCACGGACGCCGAGTCGAGCGTCTCGGCGGTCGCCCTGTACTACCTGGTCGACCTGGGCGGCGGACAGACCGGATCGTACGAGAAGAGCAGCATGACCGGCGCCGGCGGCAACGCCTGGCGGGCCAGCATCCCGAATCCCGGCCTGCAGGACGACGCCACCGCCAAGGTGAGCTACTACATCTGCGCCGTGGACGACGACGACGCCTCTGGTTCCGCCTGCGACCTGCGGGCCTGTCTCCCCGAGGAGGGTCGGTACTCCTTCACCGCCTACGCGGCCGGAAACAGCCAGTGCGAGAACGATCGGTTCGAGGCCAACGACACGGCCGGCGCGGCCAGCGACGTGGAGGCCGGCTCCTACGACGGCCTGAAGATCTGCCCCGACGAGGAAGACTGGTTCCGGCTCCATCTGCCCGCCAACCACATGCTGGCGACCGGGATCGGCTTCACCCAGGCCAACGGACAGCTTCAGTTGGACCTGTATAACGCCGACGGCAGTGCGCTGCTGGCCAGCGGCGAGGCTGGCCAGAACGAGGTGGTTATCTACTACGACGTCGTCCAGCAGGCCGAGACCCTCCTGCTGCGGGTGCGCGGCGCGGCCGGGTTGGAGAACAGCTACGACCTGATCGTGATAACCGAGCAGTACGTGCCCTGCGACCCGGACGCCTACGAGCCCAACGACTACCCGAACGACGCCGAGGTGGTGGTCGAGGGAGAATATCCCGATCTGACCTGCTGCGGTGAGCCCGACTGGTACAGGCTCGATCTAGACCAGGGAGACGGCCTGGATGTGTTGATCGAGTTCGCCAACGCCGCCGGAGACCTGGACCTGTGGATCTTCGATCCCTCGGCCTTCGACGACGAGGTGCTCTCGTGCGTCAACGCCGTGGCCTGCTCCACCTCCGAGACGGACGACGAGGAGGTCTCTATCCCAAGCATGCCCGCCACCGGCACCTACTACATCGCGGTGGGCCCCTACCAGGGCGCGAGGAACACCTACGATATGACCGTCCTGGTCACCCCGTTCCAGCCGGGTTGCCAGGACGACGACTACGAGGAGAACGACGTGCCGGCCGACTCGGTGGACCTCTGGGACGAGGGCATCTGGACCGGGCTGATGGTCTGCGCCAACGACGAGGACTGGTACCGGATATTCATGTTCGTCGACGAGACCCTGATCGTGGACCTGACCTTCACCCACGCCGACGGCGACGTGGACGTGAACCTCTACGACACGGGAGTGACCCCGGACACCCTGGCCGGGCATCAGGTGGCTTTCTCGAACTCGGCCTCGGATGATGAACACATCGAGTACACAATCCCCAGCGATGGCGACTACTACATCCGGGTGTACGGTTACAATGGCGCGGAGAACAGCTACACGCTGCAAGTCTCCTTCGTCCAGTAGCCGGGAGAGCGGAGAATGAATGTATATGGAATTCACTCATCATCCTGGATCAGGTCCAGGTCCAGGTCGAGGTCCAGGTCCAGGTCGAGGGTGTCTAAGGTGGGCTGGTGGCTCGGGCTGGTCGCTGTGGCGGCGTTCGGCTGTGCTTCCCGGCCTTCCCATCTTCCCGACGGCTCGGGCCCGGAACTGGTGATCGAGTCGGTCGAGCCTGAGACCGTGCTGCCGGGCACCTGGATCCGGATAACCGGCCGGGGGTTCGTGGACGAGAACGCTGGCAGCCTGACGGTCTTGCTCGAGCGCGGCGGCGGCGCTTCCTGGATGATCTCGCCCGAGCGCATCGACGACGAGCAGGTCGAGTTCCGGGTGGACCAGGTCCTGTTCTCCGCCCTTGGCGGGCCCGGCGTGTTCCAGGGAACTCTCAAGGTGCGCGCGGACTACCCGGGCGGCGCCAGCCAGGTAGCCGAGACAAGCGCAGTCTGGTCGCTCGAGCAGAGCCTGGAGCCGGCCCTGGAGCACCTCTCGGCCGCGGTTGGCCAAGTGGTCGTCTATCTCGGCACCGAGGTCGAGGCCCTGGGCAGCGGTTTCCTGCTCAGGGGCGAGGGCGTGACCGAACTGAGGCTGTCGGGCACCTTCGCCCCCGCCGACACCCAGGACGAGTTTCCCGTGGAAGGCAACCTGATCGTGCTCGATGCCGCGTCGCGGGAGCGACTGGTCGGCCCGATTCCGGCCTCCGGGTTCGGGATCCAGCCCGGCGTCTTTTCCGGCGACATCATACCGGTCAACCTGCACGAGGGCGGCCAGGAGGTCGCTGGCGGAGGCCTTGTGGGCGTCACGATCGAGCTGGGACCTACCCTGCTGAACCGGATGGAGCCGTCCGAGGCGTCTCGCGGCCAGTGGATCGACATCTACGGGCGCGGCTTCGTCTCCGGTTCCGCCACCGTGGTGATCCGCATCGAGGGCACCTTCACCGACGGACAGGGCCAGGTGACCCAGTTGCAGGGGAATGACGCGTTGCAGATAGTCCCCGAGGTGATATCTGGCGACCACATGCGCTACGTGCTGCGCGTCAACCCGGACGGGCAGGGCGGCGTCCAGGGCTTCGGCGCCACACCCGGCGTGCTGCGCGGCAGCGCCACCCCGGAGGTCTACTACGGCGCCGACTACGAGGAGGGCATACCGCTGCAGGGCGATCTCGAGTTCACCGTCCTGCCACAGAAGCAGGTGGTCTACATCAGCTACCTGCCCGGCTTTACCGACGCCTTGCGGGATTTCGGGCTGCGCAACGTGGAAGACATGATACGGGGGCGGATCTTCGAGATGGTCACCCGCGACTATGCGGACGTCAACGTGGAGTTCCGCACCGTTCGGCCGACCGATTTCATCGAGTACGCGGCGATCGAGGTCGGCGGCCGGGATCCCAACGGGCGTGACCTGCTGGGCCTGGACAACACCATGGGCAAGGACATCGGCAACGTTTATTTCGACGACGTCGTCGGCGGCCTGAACGCCGATTCGCGCGAGAGCGGAACCTATGCCTTCGGAGGCGTGTTCGTGTCATCATACTTGCTGTTCTCGCCCGGGCACCCGGATCACATGCCGATCGCCTCGCCGCGTTTCGACGAGATCTTCGGCCCCTTCATGCCGGATATGGGCGGTACGAAGGTGGAAGCCGGCGAGTATCCAGGCGGTGCCCGGGCCGAGCAGATCGGCCTGGCCGTTCACGCCCTGGGCAGCATGGTCGGCAACACCATCAGCCACGAGATCGGCCACACCCTGGGCCTGGCAGCCGGCCCGCCGGACCAGTTCCACAACATCCCGCCGGCCGTCAACCGGATCATGGACGCCGGCGCCGACCGTCCTTTCGAGGAGCGGGCCGAGATCGACGACGACGTGCCCACGACCTGGACGATGGAAAATTTGGAATATCTTTTGGAGTACCTACCCTTGTGACTGATGAGCTTCCGTCTACGTCTACGTCGACGTCGACGTCGACGTCGACGTAGACGTAGACGTAGACGAAGGGACTACCATGGAACGAACCCTGTGCATCATCAAACCGGATGCAGTGGCCAAGGGATTGATCGGCGAGATCCTGACCAGGATCCTGGCCGAGGGCCTGAAGATCGTCGGCATGCGCATGCTGCACCTGTCAAAGGCCCACGCCGAGGGCTTCTACGCTGTCCACCGCGAGCGGCCGTTCTTCGCAGGCCTGGTCGAGTTCATGATCAGCGGCCCCATAGTAGTCGCCGCCCTCGAGGGCAACGACGCCATCGCCCGCTATCGCAAGCTGATGGGAGCCACCGACCCGGCCAAGGCCGCCGAGGGCACCCTGCGCAGGCTGTACGCGGAGAACATACAGAACAACGCCGTGCACGGTTCGGACGGACCGGATACGGCCAGGGCGGAAATTTCCTATTTCTTCTCCGACCTGGAACTGGTGGGCTGAATTCTACAGGATATCGACCGGATCTCAGCCGCCGCCCGATCCGGCATCCCCCGCGGGGGGCTCGGACTCTGAAGCCGGTTGCGCCGGTTTCTCATCCTTGGCCTCAGGGGCGGGCACCTCGCTTCGGGCGGGTTCTTCCGCCTTGGCAGGTTCGTCTGCCTTGGCGGGTTCTTCCGCCTTTGCAGGCTCGTCTGCCTTGGCGGGTTCTTCCGCCTTGGCAGGCTCGTCTGCCTTGGCGGGTTCTTCCGCCTTTGCAGGCTCGTCTTTTTCGGGCTCCGGCGGAGGTGGAGGCGGTGGCGCAGCTCTCTTCGCCTCCTCCTTTTCCAGATCCTCGAAGGCTGCCTCGGCGTTGGCGCGAACCTGCTCGACCGTCTTGGGAGGCAGCTTCTTCTCCAGATTCTTCACCATCGAGTCGATTGGCTTGGAGGGATCGATGCACACCCAGGCGTAGCAGCCCTTGGGCGAACCGCGCATACCGACCACGTCCATCCACTGGGCCTCGACCTCGGATCCCTGCAGGACCGCATTTGACGCCGTCTCGGATCCCTGTACGAACACGTCGCGCGAGAAGGTGCCCCGGGTCCCGTCCGAGATGTCGATGGTGAGGGTGCGGATCTTGGCCGAGATGGTGTCGGCCAGGTGGCCGCGACCGTTGTCGGCCGCGTTCCCGAGGCAGTCCTGCTGGTTAAAGGTGGGGCCCGAGTATCCCACGGCGCACAGTACGCCCTCGCGCTTGGGCATCTTGTCCACCCAGCCGGGGGGCGAGGTGGCTTGCATGACCTGGGGCCCACCGCTGCATCCCACCAGTCCCAGCGCCAGGATACCGATCAGTCCCGTCGGTATTTGCTTGCGGTACATGGTTCCTCCGGACTGCCAGTGGAACGACAGGAGGCCGAGGCCGCCAGGCCCCGGCCCCCGTTTGTTCTTCATTCCATAGATGCGAAGGCCGGGGCCTTACTTGGCGTGCTTGGCCTCTTCCTTCTCCAGGTCGTCGAAGGCCTTGGCGGCATTGGCGCGCACGTAGTCGCGCAGCTTGCTGTCCAGCGAGTCCTTGTTGGCCAGGATGTCGGAGACGGCAGCCAGGTCGAGCACCGACAGGGAGTAGATGGTGCTGTCGGCCGGATCGCGCCAGGTGTCGACGATCTGCGCGCCGCTGATGTCGCCGATGGAGATGGTCTTCTGCACGGTCAGCACGTCGGCCTCGTAGCTCTCCTTGCTCATGTCGCCGGCGGTGGTGCTGCGGGAGTAGTCCTTCATCATGTAGGCGATGTAGGTGTTGAAGATCTGCAGGATGGCGCGCCGGGCGCGGTTGTTGGCCCGGTCGCGCTGCATGGAGATGTCGATCATCTTGGGCGCCGAGCCGACGCCGTAGAAGGCCTTGCCCCGGTCGCCGGTAAAGGCTCCGGCACCTTTCGTCACCCACTCAGGAGCGCCGCTGGTGCCGGTCAGGGCAGAATCTCCATTGCCGCAGGCGGTCCCGATGACGCCGAGCGCGGCGATGAACATCACTACGGAAAGAATGCTGATGGCTTTCTTCATGTCTTCTTCCTCCTCGGTTAGAACGACTGCTTCACGTGAATCCAGATCTCTCGGTTTGTCCTAGAGTCCGATCCTGTCCCTCTTGATATCGATTACCCTTTTTCCGTCGTATGTGCTGAGCACTTCAAAATCCAGCCGGCGCTGGCCGTTTTCGCCCAGGAACCGACCGACGATGAGCAAATCTACTCCAGCCTTGTGTAGCTTTGCAAGATCTTTTTTTCGCGTCTTGGTGCCCATCCGCTGGAGGATTTTTTCGATCTTTTTGCCCTCGGCCGCTTCCACTCCTTCGGCCTCCTGCATGATCTCGTACATCCTCTCCTTGAACTTGCCCACCATCTCGTCCTGGCCCTCGTCCACGTCCTCGATGAAGCCGATGGCCACCTTGGGCTCGAAATCCTGGCTGGAGATCTGATCGCCCTCCTCGAAGGTCGACATGTCGTCGTTGGTTCCCGCTTCTATGACGCCGCGGCCCTTCTTCTTCAAGAACACCCAGCCGAGTTCCTCGTCGTCGCGGGTCACCTTGAGCTTCAGCCCGGCCCAGGGCTTGAAACCGCCGTAGCTGATCTTGACCTTCAGGGTCTCGCCGTAGACGTTGATCTCTTCGACGGTTCCGCGGGCCCTGGGGATGGTGTAACGGATCCGATCGACGATGTACTCGGTGGAATCGTGGAAGGCCTTGGAGTCGACGATCTGGAACAACTCGTGGCGCGTGGAATCGCCGAACGAGCCGGTCTTGCCGTACTTCTTCATGAGCTTGGCGACGTCCTTGAGCGCCCGGCTGGTCTTGTTCAGGTTCTTCATCTCGTAGACCTTGGTCCACGCGCTCTCGCCCGTCTCGGTATCCCACAACGAGACGTTCATCTCCACCGTCTTGGTGTGACAGATCAGGTCCACGCCCATCAGGAAGTCGGCCTGGAGCAGCTTGCCGAGTTCCTTGACCCGGTCGGGATCGGTGATCCCCGTCATGGCCATCTCGTGCTCCTTGAGGATCTTGCCCATCTGCCGGCGGGAGACCACCCGGAACACGCCGGTCTCCGCGATCCGGGAGCGGAGCGACTTGGCCAGCGAGTTGGCGTAGGTAGGGGCGTATCCCCGGCACGCGCCCGACGAACGCCAGTCCGTGGTGGGCTTGCCGATCGCGATGACCTTCTTGTCCTTCTTGTCCTTGGCCCAAGCACCGAACGCGAGCCCCAGCGCCAGAGCCACGATCAGGCTCCTGAACGCGAGTTTTGCAGTCATTTCTCACTTCCTCCCGTCGGCGATGCAGAGTCCGGCTGCGCAATCTCGGAGTGGTTTGACGGGGCCGGTCCGCTTTCATTCAATTCGCCCGATACGTTTTTCAATGGCAAAATCGCCAATGCATACAGGTACTTACCATCCATCCAGAACCGCTCGATGGACGCTCCCACAAGGGTGTTCTCGGTTCGGGCGACCACTCCTTTTTCTTTCAATAGTTTCAACAGGTTGGCACGGGCCAGGTTCGCCGCGCGCTGGCGGGACAGGGAGACGTCGATCCCCCTGGGAACCCGGCCCACGGCCCTGGCGACCGCGGACGTGGACGCGTCCTCCGGGGCCCCTTGCTCCCTGGAGCAAGATACCGCCATGGCGATGCAGGCCAAGGCGACGAGACGACCCGCGATGTGGTCGAAGAGTCCGTTTTGACGCATCTCACACCTGCCCAATTGGAGGCGACATGATAGCCGGAGACCTGCATCGCGTCAACCAATATTATCCCCTTGACATGCAACTGTCGTTTTGAAATCATCCGGTCGTTCTGACCGTAAACGAAGAGTCCTTAGATTCCAAACAGGAGGCGAAGATGAAAAAAGGTATCGTTCTGGTATTGATGTCACTGCTGGTAGGCGTCTGGGGCGTGGCCTGCGGCGGCGGCACCAAGGTGATCGTTGTGGAGTCCGGACCGGTGGTCCTGCTGCCGGGCGAGTACGTCGAGAGCGTGGACGCCAATATCGACATGGTCAAGTGCCAGGGCAAGGGGGCGGACCTGGACAGGGCCATCGTCAACGCCCGCAAGGGCTGCCTGGAGTGGATGATCACCGAGAAGCTGGCCCAGGCGCCTGACGAACGGCGGGCCTACATGGCGAACCAGAAGGCCGTCATGGCCAAGCTGGACCGCTACGTGGCCGCGGTCAAGCCGGGCGCCAGGGCCGGCAAGGGCATGGGCGTCAAGTCGCGCACCCGCAACAACGACGGCACCATCAACGTCGAGATCAACACCAAGGTCTTCAAGAAGCCGCTCATGGCCGACCTGGTGGAACTGAACATCATCGCCTCCAAGGACGAGATGCTCGACAAGGTGGGGCGTCCGACCCTGCTGACCGCGCCCTTCAAGGCCAGCAAGGGCAGCAAGTACCGCGGCATGATGGAGGGTCTGATCAACTCCTACCTGACCAAGAGCAAGTGGGAAGTCGTCAGCGCCAAGGGCGTGGCCGACCTGGACAAGATGGTCGACGCCATCGGCGAGGTGTCCGAGGCCGAGGAGGACGAGGCCGCCAAGATCGCCATGGCCGCCGGCGCCGACGTGTACATGATGTACGAGGCCAAGAAGGAGAAGCCCACGGGCGGCGGCCAGGAGGTGGCCTACAGCGTGCGGGTCGAGGCCTACGAGACCACCACCAGCCGGATGCTGGCCTCCGAGAAGAAGACCGGCCCGGCGCGGGTGACCTGGCGGGCCGGCGAGGAGTCGCGGGCGCTGGAGGAGCCCCTGCGCGACGCCATGGGCTCGATCCTGCCGCAGGTGACCGACTACTGGAAAGAGGACGCGCCCAAGGGCCGGCGCTTCTACGTGGTGTTCAAGAACACCCCCAAGAAGACCGACATGAAGATGAACAGCGTGCTCAAGAAGGCCTGCTCGCGGGTCAAGCTGATCCGCTCGACGGCTTCCGAGGCGACCTTCCAGGTCCAGTGCAAGATGGACAACCTGGAGCTGGCCGGCGTGATCGACGAGGGCATCGAGGGCAAGATGAGCGGGGCCGAGTACGACTTCGCGGCCAAGAACCGGAGCAACATCATCGTGGTGTTCAAGTAGCATTCCGGGTCGCTGACCGCCGGGGAGGACGAGATTTCCGTACAGGTCCTCCCCGTTTTTCTACCGAGCGTGCTTACGCACGAAGGGGTTCGAGCCATGAAGGGATTCTTTCGCAGTCTGACGGCGGTGGGTTGCCTGCTGGCGCTGGCCGGCGCGGTCCAGGCCGCCGAGAGCAAGGAAGACAAGCTGTCCGCCGACAAGACCCAGGAGCAGTACACCCGCAAGTCCATCACCTTCCTGGGAACCACGATCGAGGGCAAGCTTCAAGTGCCCGACGACGTTCTGGCGGCGGTCGAGAAGGTGATCCGCAAGAATATCGAGCTGAAGCGCTTCGACTACAACGCCGTCGACGTCGGCAAGTTCAAGAGCATGGACGAGTTCATCGCCACGTTGCGCGAGTACGTCAAGAAGCGCTCCCACGACCGGGCCGCGGCCGAGGCCGAGATGGACATCCGCTTCAAGGAGGCCCGGGTGTACGCCTCGGACATCGACCGGATCATGAACTCGGCCTATTTCTACCAGATCGAGATGTTCGTCTACCGCAGCAAGGCGATGATCTGCCCGTTCGACGCCAAGACCGCCGCCCGGCTGGAGTGCACCCCCGGGGTGGCCGGCATCAAGGCCGTGGTCAACGCCAAGGTGTCGTTCTTCCGGGCCCAGCTGACCGCCAAGACCGGCAAGGGTTACACTCTCATCCGCACGCTCAAGGAGATGCCCGGCAAGGGCTTCACCCCGTTCGCACAGCAGCCTCCCAGGCCGCCCAGGGCGCCCAAGCTGAATAAGGACGCGACCGACGAGCAGAAGAAGAAGGCCAAGGAGGCGTACCGCAAGGCCAAAGAAGAGCATGAGAAGGCCATGGCGGAGTACGAGCGCCGCCTGCCCGAGTTCGATCGGGCCACCCGCGTCAAGGCCGCTGTTCGGGCCATCTCCGGCCCGATCGGCCTGGCCAAGCGCCTGGGCAACTCGATGAAGAAGATCCCCGACTTCCAGCTCAAGACCCCGGTGACCGCCGCACTGGACGACGGGGTGGAGTTCATGCTGGGCAAGCGCGAGGGTCTCTCGCTGGACGACACCTACGACGTGACCGAGTTCGACGCAGGAGGCAAGAAGTCGCTGATCGGCTACGTCAAGGTGCGCGATATCGGCGACGCCGCAGGCACGGGCGAGGGCACTCCCTCCTACGCCGAGAAGGTAAAGGAGAAGCGCGGCTTCGTCGGAGGCGAATCCCTGATCGAGCACCCGATGCTCAACGTCAACTTCGGCCTGTTCGGCGCATTCGAGTTCGCCTTCGGCGGATTCCCCTTTACCGATGACAGCGGCATCCTGTTCGGCGGTGGTTTCTACGGAGACTACGACCTGGGGCCCGGCATAGGCTGGCCCGAGTTCTACGTGTCGCTGGAGTTCGATTACCTGTACATGCCGGAGTCGGAAGCGCTCGGCAGCGAGCTCTCCATCATGCACGGCATGTTGGGCTTCAAGAAGAAGTGGTACGCCGAGAGCCTGATCTTCGTGGTCGGCCTGCGGGGAGGCGTCTCGTACTACACGCTCGGCGACGACACCAACACCTCCAGCGACAGCGCTCTCGTCGGTTTCGGCGGGGACCTGATGCTGGGCCTGGAGTACTACATCGTGCCGGCGTTCTCGGTCTACCTGAACGCTTTCGGCCGGTTCTTCACCAACCCGCTGATTCACAACGACGACAATACTTATCCGGCCAACCACGAGCTGGCCGCGCAGGCCAACCTGGGCGTCCGGCTGGGCTTCTGAGCCGGCCGGGTTGAATAGGAACGACGAAGAAGGCGTCCAACACCGGTTAGACTGAACAACCGGTCGTCAGGAGGGATACATGAAGCACAGACTGGCTATTGTGGTGTTCGTGCTCTGCACACCGGCGCTGGCGCTCGGTGGCTGCCCCAGGAAAGAGCAGAAGAAGCCCACCCGGGAAGAGAAAGCCGCGGTGCGGTCGCGCGCGGCGGATGCGTTCGCCGATCTGGGATCGGCCGAGCACGGCGAGCCCGCCCCGGCGCCAAAGCCGGAGCCGAAGCCCGAGCCAAAGCCGCCCGCGAAGAAGGTGGCCCAGAAGAAGGTGGACACGGTGCCGGTCAACCCGTCACGCTCGGCGCCCGCCTGGATCAACAGCCAGCCGAACATGCCCGGCTACTACGTGGGCATCGGCGTGTCCACCAGCCACGGCGACGAGGAGGTAGACTGGACCCGGGCGCGCAACAACGCATACAAGGAGCTGGCCTCGTCCCTGAAGGTAAAGATCAACTCGGTGATCACCGACTACTTCAAGGAGAACAGTCTCAAGCTGTACAAGAATGACAGCCTGGTCGGGGGCGCCACCCGCTCGCAGTCCTCCTACACGGACGACACCAAGGTCTTCATCGACCAGACCCTCGAAGGGGTCGAGATCCACGACCGCTGGAAGGACGGCGAGCAGAACAAGTACTGGATGCTGGTGCGGCTGAGCAAGGCCGAGATCGCCCGCCGCCTGCGTGAGAAGCTCGAGAAGGCCCGCAAGAAGGCGCTCGATTACGTCAAGGCCGCGGTCAGGGCCGAGTCCACAAGCAACGTCGCCGGGGCGCTCAAGGGCTACTTCAAGTCCTACATGGCGTTGCGCGAGTACTTCGGCGGTGTGGTCGAGTACGACGTCGACGGCGACGGCAAGAAAGACGTGCTCAACCACGAGATCGAGCGGGCCGTGGACCGGCTGGCCGCCGGCATGGACTGGAAGGTGGACGAGGCCAACCGCAAGGGGGTCAACGGCCAGGGCCTGAAGGACCCGCTGTCGGTGACCATCAGCTACAAGGGCAAGCCGGTCAACGCCCTGCCGGTGGCCTTTACCTTCCAGCGGGGCAAGGGCTCCGTCGAAGAAAAGGTGGCGACCGAGGCCGACGGGGTGGCCAAGGCGCGGGTGGTAAAGGTCTTCGGCGACAAGAAGGCCATCGTCGACGTCCGGGTGGACGTGGCCACGCTGATGGACAACAAGGGCGAGACCAACATCGTCATGGCCAAGTTCGGCAACGCCGTTGAGCGCAAGACCGGCAGGTTCCTCATCGAGCTGGAGGAGCTGTCGGCCTACATCGACATCACCGAGGAGCTGTTCGGCGAGGAGGCCGGCCAGAGCGTCATCGCCGCCGACATCAAGGACCGGCTGCACGCCGAGCTGGGCCTGGTCTTCACCAAGAGTTCCCGCGGCGCCGACATGGAGATCAAGGGCAAGGCCGTGGTCGCCGCCGGCGCCTGCACCGACTTCTTCAACCAGCGCCAGTGCACCGCCCGGGTCAATGTGACAGTCACCGACCGGCTCCAGGGCCGCCAGCTGTTCTCCAAGAAATACAACGTCAAGGGCAACGGCGAGAATGACCGTGAAGCCGGCCTGGCCGCGCTGAACAAGGTCGGCAAGCGGATAGCCAAGAAGATCATCGAGGGCATGAAGTAGGCTCTTCACACCTGGAAGGTCCAAGCCCTCCGGGGGATGCACGCCGGAGGGCTTTTTTTTGGGTCGAGCCATGAAGCCCGTGGACATCTCGTCGCTGACCTTCGAGCGGATCCAGCAGTGGTTCGCGGACCAGGGCGAAAAGCCGTTCCGCGGCCGCCAGGTGTTCCGCTGGCTGCACAACCGCTGCGCCACCTCCTTCGACCGGATGACCGACCTGTCGAAGGACCTGCGCGCCCGGCTGCAGGAGCTGGCCGCGATCCGCCCGCCCGCGATCGTCGAGGAGCACGGCGCCACCGACGGCACCATGAAATTCCGCTTCCGGCTGGCCGACGACCGGCAGGTCGAGGGCGTCTGGATGCCCGAGGACAAGCGCCGCACCCTGTGCGTGTCCACCCAGGTAGGCTGCGCCATGGGCTGCAAGTTCTGTGCGACAGGGACCATGGGCCTGTTTCGCAACCTGACCGCCGGCGAGATCACAGGCCAGCTCGAGGCCGTATCCCACCGCCTGCGCAGCCCTCAGATGGAACGCCCCGTCACCAACGTGGTGTTCATGGGCATGGGCGAGCCCTTGGCCAACCTCGACGCGACAATCGACGCCGTCGAGATCATGCTTCACGACCACGGCGCCGGCCTGTCGCGGCGCCACGTGACCGTCTCCACCATCGGTCTGATCCCGCACATGCGGGAGTTCGTCCGGCGCTGTCCGGCCAAGCTGGCGGTCTCGCTCAACGCCTCCTTCGACGAGGTCCGCGACCGGATAATGCCCGTCAACCGGCGCTTCCCCATCTCGAAGCTCATCAGCGCCTGCCGCGACCTGTCCCTGCGCGGCACCGACCGGGTCACCTTCGAGTACGTGCTCCTCCGCGACGTCAACGACGGCCCGGAAGACGCCCGGCAACTGGTCCGCCTGCTCTCCGGCCTCCCCTGCAAGGTCAACCTGATCCCGTACAACCCCTATGGTGACCTCCCTTTCGAACGCCCCGAAGACGAACGCGTCGCGCGCTTCCAGCAGATCCTTCTCGACAAGCAGGTAGGCGCTTTCATCCGCCGCAGCCGCGGCCAGTCCCTCCAGGCCGCCTGCGGCCAGCTGGTCGCGGAACTGTCCTGACTCACGGGCTTCACGTCCGTCCCAATAGACAATAGATTTCTCCCGGCAAAGCGTCCGGGCCCGAGCAGCATACCAGCGACCACCAGCAGGTGCACTCGGCGGATGGACGGTCCGCCGCAATTCCGAAACTACCGAGTTACGGAGACAACGGAGCTACGTCCCCCTCTGAAGAGAAATCTGTTCCAACAACCCGCCCCGTGTGCTAGGGTCTCCGAGTCTTACTTGTGGAAAGTCTGCGATTCTGTGGAGGAGTGTACCAATGCCCAAGATCATCACGTCACTGCTCGCAATCTGTGCCGCCTTCGTGCTCGCCGGCTGTCCCGAGGAGATCTGTCACGGGCAGGATGACTGCACGGAGGGCTACGCCTGCACCGTGGACAAGAAATGCGTGCCGGCGGATCCGCTGACGATCGATACCGCGGCACTGCCGGATGCCGTCGTGGGCGAGGCGTACGAACACCCGTTCGAGGCAAGCGGAGGTTTCGAGCCGTACACCTGGTCGATCGTGACGGACGAGTGGCCGTCCATGGAGGCCAGCACCGGCAGGCTCAGCGGCACCCCGACCGCGGCAGCGGAGGACCTGTCGTTCGTCGTCCGGGTCACCGACAACAGCTACGGTAACGGCATGACGGTGAGCAAGACGTTCTCGTTGGGCGTCGGCTACTGCACGAATCAACCCCATCAGTGCTCGGATCGCGGCACCTGCGACGGGGGAACCTGCGTCTGCGACGAAGGGTACGAAGGGTACGCGGGCACCACGTGCGAGACGTGCGCGGCCGAATACCACCGAGAGGGAGACGAGTGCGTCGTGGACAGGGTGTGCGATGTGGGAACGTGCTCCGGCCGCGGTGACTGCGACGATTCGACTGGAATTGCGGTGTGCACCTGCGATGACGGCTACGCCGGTGAGCATTGCACCGAGTGTGCGCCCGGCTACCACCAAGTCGATCAGGACGGGTGTGTGAAGGACCAGGTCTGCCTTGATAACACTTGCACTGGTCACGGCGACTGCGACGACTCGACCGGCGTCGTGGTTTGCACTTGCAACAGGGGATACGCCGGCGAATTCTGTGAGACTTGCGAAGCCGGCTTCCACGACGAAGGGGACCAGTGCATTTGGGACACACAATGCCCTGCTGTCGATCCTTGCTCTGGCCACGGTGACTGCGATGATTCGACCGGGGTCGTGGTCTGCACCTGCGATGTCGGTTACGAGGGTGACTTATGCGAACGGTGTTCCAGTGACTTCCATGAGGAACAAGGGGAATGTGTGACAGATGTCGTTTTTGTCGCTGGTGGTGGTTCTCACTCCTGCGCGCTGCTGGCGAACGGCAAAGTGAGATGCTGGGGTAGTAGCTATTACGGACAGCTCGGATACGGCAATACCGACCATATAGGCGACAACGAGCAACCGTACGAGGCGGGGGACGTGAACGTCGGAGGCACGGTCGTGTCCGTCGTTGCTGGCGGGAATCATACCTGCACCCTGCTCGACAATGGGAAAGTGCGCTGCTGGGGTCGAGGCGAGTACGGCCAGCTCGGATACGGCAACACCGACAACATCGGCGACAACGAGCAACCGTACGAGGCGGGAGACGTGAACGTCGGAGGCACGGTCGTGTCCATCGCCGCTGGATATGATCACACCTGCGTCTTGCTCGACAATGGGAAAGTGCGCTGCTGGGGTCGGGGCGAGTACGGCCGGCTCGGATACGGCAACACCGACAACATCGGCGATAACGAGCAACCGTACGAAGCGGGGGACGTGAACGTCGGAGGCACGGTAGTGTTCATCACCGCAGGCGGGAGACATACCTGCGCCCTGCTTGACACCGGACGCGTGCGCTGCTGGGGTTCTGGCGTGCCTGGCCAGCTTGGATACGGCAACACAGACGACATCGGCGACAATGAGCAACCATACGAGGCTGGGGATGTGAACATTGATGGAACAGTCGTGTCCATCGAGGCTGGCTTTTCTCACACCTGCGCCCTGCTTGGCACCGGGCGCGTGCGCTGCTGGGGTTTTGGCATGTTCGGCCAACTCGGATACGGCAACACCGACCATATAGGCGACAACGAGCAACCGTACGAGGCAGGTGACGTGAACGTCGGAGGCACGGTAGTGTCCATCACGACTGGCTATAATCACACCTGCGCGCTGCTCGACACCGGACGCGCGCGCTGCTGGGGTCGGAGCGCGTTCGGCCAGCTCGGATACTGCAACACCGACCATATAGGCGACAACGAGCAACCGTACGAGGCAGGTGACGTGAACGTCGGAGGCACGGTAGTGTCCATCACCGCTGGCGATGAACACACCTGCGCGCTGCTCGACACCGGACGCGCGCGCTGTTGGGGTCGGGGCGGGTCCGGACAGCTCGGATACGGCAGCATCGACGACATCGGTGACGACGAGTATCCGGCCGATGTTGGAGACGTCCAGGTGTATTGAGGTCCCCATGTCAGTTCTGAATTCTGCCACCGCGATCGCCGCGCTTGTGGAAGTTGGCGTCCTCGCGGGCATGATGTTGTTGAGCTGCAGTTCGAGGCATGAGGATCCAGAGAAAGAGCGGTTGCTCCCGAACGCAGGTCGGAAGGCGATGGGAGACGTCGATGTAGGGATGTTCGGGAAGTTCTTTGGGGTCAAGGATGCTGCCGGTGACGGAATGATTTCCGCAGCCGAAGCGGGCAACATGAATTACGAACTATACAGTCACCTCGACGGTCTTGATGGACTTGAGGGCAATGGCTTCAGCTGGATAGATGTCGCCAAGTTCCTCAAAGCTGATGGTTTTCGGGCACTGACGCGCTTCTATCCAGAATACGATTTCCATTTCGACTCCGTGAGAAGATGCATCGCAATATCGACCTCGGTCTATCGTTTCGTTCCCAGGCTGTCAGCCGACTCGACAGATGCGAAGGCTACTGCAAGAAAGCTACTGCAAAAGGCCGGGCTTCCGGAGGACAGCCTCGAACGCGTGAATGCCCAGGTGTCGGCCGCCGAGGTCGCGGAGTCGGATTCTCTCCAAATCGTGATCGAAGACTTCCACGGGAGGAAGCAGAACGCAAGATTGCTCTTTCGCCTGGTCGGCCTGTTGATCGGAAGCATGGACTCCGAGGCTTCGCTGGTCATCTTCCTGTAGAATATCGGTGGCCCGGCGGTCTTTGACGATCAGGCTGCGCGGCGCTACTGGGACGAATCGAAGGCAGTAATGCTGGACTCGGCGGTGATGGAGAAAAGTCGAGGCATCGGATTAGTCGACAAGCTCCGAATCAAGCACATGAGGAGGGCCTTGCGGGCCATCGACAGAGACGTTCTTCGACGGCTGGCCTACACTGATCTCCGCGCTGAGTTCGAGGCGAACAAACCCTTCAGAGAGGCTGTGGTCGCTTATTCGCCGCTCCTCGCGGCTAAAGCGCGATTCCGCGACCGCGTTCTGATTCTCAATCCGGAATCCGAGACACCGATCGATGCCGAGATGATTCGCGAAGGCGTCCGCTGGCCTACGACTCCGATCGACAATGCCTACTCCGAGTTCCAGAACACATTGAATCTCCTGGAGAAAGCACCATGCCAGGTTTCCCGACTCGTCGTGAGAAAGCTCGCTCTCGAGAACCATAAGAGATTCAAGGACAAGATGAAAAGGAGAACCGCCAGATGGGCCGCCAATGTTCTCTCTGTTGCCCGTGGTGGCGAGATGAACGTCTCGCTGGGTTTGCATAGTGTCTACATATTGTTCGGCGGAGCCGCTCACATGGGACTGCTTCAGGATCATCTCGAAGGCAAGGTCTCCACGGTTTTTCTCCGCCCGGCCGGCTAGCCTGGATTCCCACGTAGCCGCTAGCACCCTGAATATCTAATAGATACCGCATGTTACGCCTATCAACCAACATCACATTTCCGCAGGAAAATGTTGAAAAAACTCGAGCGATGTGCAAAAGTCCTTGAGTCCAGCTCGCGGAAGGAGCATGGCTAGAAGAATGGTGGCTAGAAGAATGACTGCTGTTATACAAAAGCTCGTCCTGTGGATGCTCGCTATCTATGCTGCTCTATCCACGCACTCTTCATCGTCACCGAAAACACCTACGGAGAAGGACAGATGGCCAGCAAGATGGGGATGGGGCAATGTAGGTCGGTTGGGCTATGCCAATACCGACACCATCGGTGATGACGAAAACCCCGCCTTGGCTGGGGATGTGCAGGTGTATTGATTGTGAGGAACTCTGGAATCGTGAAGCTGATCACCCCGTGGGTTTGTCTCCTGCTGGCTCAGGTCGCATTGGGAGGCGAATTATCTCCGGTCAAGGGTCCTTTGGCGGTGATGGCGCTGGTGACGGATCAGGAGCAAGAACGCGCGGTCGAGATGGCCGGCGCGATCCATCGGAAGCTGGCCGACCGCGTGGATGTCTTGCCGGTGGGCGAGTTGAGGTTCCGCCTGGGGGGCATCGGACCGCTGGACGGCGATCTGGAGCGCCTGCGAGGCTTGTACAATCAGGGCTACATGCAGTCGTACAGATTCGAGTACCGGAAAGCCGTGGCCAACCTGAGCCGGGCTCTGGAGGGCTTGGAGCACGTTCCTCCCGGCCCGGCGCGCTGGGATCTGTTCGTCCAGGCGAACGTCTACCTGGGAAAGTCACATATTGGATTGAAGGACCGGGACAGGGCCAAGCAAGCGTTCCGGGCGGTTCTTCGCACGCGGTCGGACATGGAGCTGAATCGCAAGGAGCACCCGCCCTCGAACATCAAGCTCTGGAACGAGACCAGGAAGGACCTGGCCGGGCTGCCCCGGGGCAGGCTGGAGGTGGATAGCGTACCGAAAGGGGCGGAGGTGCTGCTTGACGGGGTCAAGGTGGGGGAGACGCCCTTCAGCGGCTGGTTTTCTCACGGTCGGTATCACCTGCGAGTGCGCCATCCCAAGACAGGCGCGTTCGACCGGTGGGTTGAAATCGGACGAACTCCTACCCGACTGAAGCTTCCGCTTCCGTTCGAGTGCACACTGGTGATGGACGGCGAGCATCCTGCTGTGCGGCTACCCGACGAAAAAGCTCCATTCCTCTGGTCTTGGCTGGGTGCCCGTCTGGGTGTCCAGCGTCTGGCCATGGTACAGATCGCCGAGGTCGGGAAGCAACATCGCTGGATCGTTTCCCTGGTCGACCTGGAGCGCCGTCGCGTCATCCGTGAAGGTTGGCTCAATCCGAGCGGTCCGGAGCCGAAACACCAGGCCGTGGATGCGATCGACCTTGCCGACTTCCTGGCTGGGGGGAGCACCAGGAGGGTTGTTCAGAAGGTTCCACCCACGGAACCTCCCGGGGCGGAACGCAAAGAAACACAGGAAGCCACCAAGGCGAGCAAATCCCCAACGGCGGACGAGCCGGCGCCCGCGGTGCATGTTTCGGCGACAGCCGAGCGGCCGCTGGGCCGAACATGGTGGCCATATGCAGTCGGCGGGGCGGTGGCCCTGGGCGGCGGCGTGGCCGCCAGCGTGGCGTCGGATCAATATGGGACGTCGTCCGGGTATGTTGGTAAAGATGATGCAGCCGATACCTGGCTTGGAGTTGCGATCGCTGGATACGTCTTGGCCGGAGCCTTGACGTTGACCGGCCTGATCCTGCATCTGACCTACGAGCCGGATGAACCACCTCGGCAAGCCCTGGTCCCATCCTTTGGCCCTGATGGAGTGAGCCTTCAGTGGGTCGGTCGATTCTAAACTCGCCGTGCTGAAATCAGACGGACTGGAGAGCGATCGTGGAAGAGCCAATCCTGGGTATCATCGGCGGCAGCGGGTTGTACGAGATCGAGGGCCTCGAAAACAGGCGGACCGAGGAGGTCGAGACGCCGTTCGGGAAGCCGTCGGGGGCGTATCTTGTCGGGGAGCTTCACGGGGTGGGGATGGCGTTCTTGGCGCGGCACGGGCCGGGGCACGTGTTGACGCCGTCCGAGGTCAACTACCGGGCCAACATCCACGGGTTCCGCCAACTCGGGGTGCGGAGGCTGGTGTCCGTGTCGGCGGTCGGGAGCCTGCGGGATGGGATCGAGCCGGGCGACATGGTGCTGCCCGACCAGTTCTTCGACCGGACCAGGAATCGCGACGCGACTTTCTTCGGCCGGGGGGCGGTGATACACGTCTCGTTCGGCGATCCGGTCTGCCCGGTGCTCTCCCGGGCCCTGGCCGAGGTGCTCGGGGATCTCGGCGTGCGCTTTCACCAGGGCGGCACCTACGTTTGCATGGAAGGGCCGGTGTTCTCGACCCGGGCCGAATCGGAGTTCTATCGCGGCCTGGGCGCAGACGTGATCGGCATGACCGCCCTGCCCGAGGCCAAGCTGGCCCGCGAGGCCGAGATGTGCTACGCCACCCTGGCCCTGTCGACCGACTACGACTGCTGGCACCAGGGCGAGGAGAACGTCAGCGCCGACGCCGTGCTCCGGGTCCTCGCCTCCAACATCGCCACCGCCCGCAGGACCATCGAGGCCCTGGCCGGCAGGTTGCCCCTTCAAGGGGAGTGCGCTTGCTCGACGGCCCTGGACGGCGCCATGCTGACCGCGGCGCCGGAGTGCATCCCCGAAGAGACCAGGGCGCGCTTGCGACTGCTGGCAGGGCGTCTCTTCGACGGGTAAAGGGCGGAAAAACCTTGTCAAAGACCGATTTCCTGTGCTAATCGAAAATCGTGTGAAATCAACGTAGTTCTGGTTGACGGCGACTTTCGTGGGCGCAGATCCGGAACGCATTGGTGTACGTCAAAAGATTGGAAAAGATTGTAAGAGGGTCCCTGGGCCGAAGGAGTCCCAATGAGATTCCGATGCGAGAGTTGCGACGCGCAATACGCTATCGCTGACGAGAAGCTCGGCAAGAAGGGTGTTCGTATCCGTTGCAAGAAGTGCGGTGAGATCATCACCGTCAGGCCTCCCCAGCCCGAGGAGCAGGACGCGCCCGATCCGGGAGAGCAAGAGCAACAGGCCGCGGACCAGGCCGAAGAAGAGCGAGAAGCCGAAGGCTCCGAAGAACGGGACACCACCGAAGTGGACCGCCCGCCCGCTGACGAGCAGGAGCAGGACACCGTCCAAGAGAGCCTTGACCTGGGCGAGGACGACGAGCTCAAGAGCGCCCTGGACGACATCCTCGGTGATGTGGGATCCGGCGACGAGGCAGGAGGCGAAGACGAAGATTTCGAGGAGCAGGACTACGACCGGCAGTCCACCCGCGTGTTCAACGTGGAAGAGATGCAGAAGGTCAAGGCCGAGCGGGAGCAGGCCAGCCTGACGACCGGCGAGGAGGAATCGACAGGGATGGAAAGCGCTGGCGCCCCGTCCGAGGAGCCCGGCCGGGAAGAGGCCGCGCCCCCCGGCGACGAGGACCGGGAACGGGAGGAATGGTACGCGGCTGTGGACGACGAACAAGTCGGGCCGATGAGTATCACCGAATTCGCCCAGCGGTGGAAGAGCGGCGAGTTCCAGAGCGATACGCTGGTTTGGAAGACGGGATTCGAGGAATGGGTATCGGTATTCGACGTCCAGCAGTTCGCGTTTCTGGCCGAGGACGAGGAGCCGGCCGGCGAGGATGAGACCGACTGGGCGAGCCGGGATGACGATGCTGGTGGCGATTGGTCCAGTGACGAGAGCGAACACCCCGAGGAAAGGGATCCCTTGGATTCTGACTGGGACGAGCACGAGGAGGCGGATTCCGGGGGACCTGGCGAGTACGACGACTACTACGACGGGGACGAGCCATCCTCCTCGGCGTCGGCCGAAGCCTTCGCGGGAGCGGACGTGGACTGGAGACCCTCGGCCCTGGCCGCGTTGAGCGGCCTGGCCGAAGAGGAGCTGGCCAGCCTGCGACCCGAGGATCCAGAGCCTGAGGAAGATGATTTTCCGCTCGAAGGAGAGCACGAACCGTCCGGAACCGACGGGGAGGCACTGGAAGACGGCGAGATGGAAGAGGGCGACAGCTCGCTGATCTCGCAGATCGCCGCCGAGGAGGAGGCCGCCGCACGACGGGCCGAGAAGGAACGCCTGGAGGAGGACCGGCAGGCGGAGGAATTGAGGAGGAAGGAGGATGAAGCTGCCCTGGAGGCCCAGGCGGCGGCCAGCCGGGAGAAGATCGCGGAACAACGCGAGCGCGCGGCGCCGCCCGAGGAGAAGTACATACCCCAACGGACATCGTTACCCAAGTGGGCCATCGGAACGATGATCGGCCTTGGTTCGCTGGTACTGGTATTCTTGACATTCATGTTCTCGAGGATGTCATCCGGACCCGAGCTGCCCGCCCAGCAGGCGCTTCCACCTGCTCCCCCCCCAGGCGTGGAGGAGAAGGAGAAAGGGGGGGGGGAGTCCGGCCAACCCGTCGTCGCAGCCGGAGTGCAGCCCGCGCCCGGACCGGGTACGGCTGTACCCTCCAAGCCCGAAGCCAAGCCCGAGCCCAAGCCCGAGCCCAAGCCCGAGGAGGCAAAGAAACCTGCCGAGCCCCAGCCCGCGAAGAAGCCGCCGAAGGCCAGGAAGCGCAGGCGCCGCAGGAAGGACCGCAAGTCCGATCGGGTGGCCGTGGCTCCGAGGGAGCCCGAACCGTCTTCGAGGAAGCCGCCGCCCGAGAGGAAGCCTGTGCGCACCAAGCCCAAAGGCGGCCTCCTGGATTTCGAAGACGACGACGACCGGGCGTTCGCCGCCGAGACAGGCGCCAAGCCAAAGCCGCGTGCGCCCAAGGTGGAGAAGAAGAAGGAACGGCCTCCTCTGAGCAACGCCGACGTGCTGAGCGTCATGAAGCGCCACATAGCCGAGTTCAAGGCGTGCAACCGCAAGCAGAGGGATATCGACTCGTCGGTTCGGGGCAAGATGGTGATCGATTTCACCATCGGCAACAACGGCAGGGTGAAAAGGGTCGGGATCTCGAAGAAGACCGCGCAGTTCAATAAGACATACGTGGCCGGCTGCATCAGGACCATCATCAAGCGGCTGAAGTTCCCCGAATTCAGCGGCCCACCCAAGAAGGTGCCGTTCCCGTTCTCGGTCAAATGAGGTGGCGTTCAAGAATCAACCGCAGAGAGCGCAGAGTTCACAGAGGCAGGGAGCGCGAATACACCGCTTTTGAGCCTCTGCGCTCTCTGTGGTAGATTTCCAAATTACAGGTTTTTCTTGGATTTTGGGGGGAGTTGGAGTATTCAGGCCCTCGGTGGAGGCGTTCGACCTACTCGTTATCGCCGGCGGCGGTCTGGTAGCCGGCCTGGTTGGCTCGCTGATGGGACTGGGCGGCGGTTTGATCGCGGTGCCGTTCTTGAACCTGGTGGTCGGAGTCCCGATGCACCAGGCCGCCGCGGCCGGATTGATATCCACCCTGACCGTGTCTTGCGGGGCTGCCGGCCGCTACCTGCGGCGCGGGGGATTGGTGGACATCTTCGCGGCCCTGGAGATCGAACTGGCTGCGGCAGCCGGGGGCCTGATTGGCGGCTTCGTGGTCGGCTTTCTGGGCGGCCCTCTATTGCAGGTGATGTTCGCCTGTGTGCTGGTATACAGCTCTGTGCAGATCTTCCGCACCGGCGGCCGTCTGAAACTGGAAGAGGGGACCCGGGCCCAGAACCCGCCAGCATGGCGGCGGCATCTGGCGCTGGCCCTCTGCTTGCTGGCCGGGGTGTTGTCCGGGCTGCTCGGAATCGGCGGCGGGCTGGTGGTCGTACCGGTGCTGTACCTGGCCCTGGGGCTGGGGTTCAAGAACGCCGCCGCCACCAGCAATTTCATGATGGGCCTGACCGCGGTGCCGGCCTTGTGCGGATTCGTGGCCCGCGGGGAGTTGGAGTTGGGCATCGCCGGTCCGCTGGCTGCGGGCGTCCTGATAGGGGCGACCCTGGGCGCCAGGATCATGCCCTGGATCCGGACCGGGTGGTTGAAGGCCGGGTTCTCGCTGGTGCTTCTCGGAACCGCGGTCGAGATGGCGCGCAAGGGGATCGCGGCGTGGTGACGTCCGATCGGAATCTGGAAGGCCGTCTCGGCGCTGTGATGATCTGCGGTTCGCTGGCCGGCGTGTCGATATCCTGCCTGGGTGTCGCTGCCCTGGTCCTGCTGGGCGAGCAGGTCCGCCCCTGGCCCCTGTCGCTGTACGGCTGGTGGTCGGGCTGGTCGGACGGATTGTGGCCCCTGAGGTTTGCGGCCGGGGCGGGCGTCCTTGTGCTTGCGGCGACGCCGGTGGCCATGTTGATGGTGTTCGGGGCCAAGGCGGTGCGCGAGCGACGATGGCGCACGGTGGTGGCCGCCCTGGGGATCACAGGTGTATTGACGGCCGGTCTGCTTCTGGCTCTTTCCGGCGGGGTTTGAGCTTGCGAGCCGCCGCGAAGATGCGGTCACGGTCGAAGCCGACCAGCAGCCTGCCGGCCACGTCCAGGACGGGCACGCCGTTGAGTCGGGTGCCGGCCTTCAGCGCCTTGCAGGCCAGTTCCTGCTGGGCGGCCCGGTCCCTCTCGACATCCTTCTCCTCGAAGGGGATGCCCTCCTTCGTAAGGAAAGCCGCCGCGGCCTTGCACACGCCGCACCATTCGGTGGTGTACAACACGACGCGGTCTTCTGGCGAGGCCGCCAGATCCTTGCACTCGGCGGGCAGGACGCCGGATGAAGCGGCCGGGTCGCGCAACAGGTCGCGTTCGAACTCAAAGCGGCTCACCAGGCTGTAGGTGTACGTGCCGTCGTCGCGTTTCGCGGTCAGGTCGGCCACGTAGAGGATCCTGGAGGACTGTCGTTTTTCCGGGCTCAGCCTGGTGTCCACCACGATGACCTGGCCGCGGGCCTCTTCGGGTACCTCGCCGATCTTTTCCTTGGTGGCGAAGCTGCCGTCGGCCAGCAAGTACGTGAACAGGAGGTGGTCGGCGTCGTCGGTGATGCGGATCTCGGCGAACTCGGTCCGAACCGCGTCCCGCCGGTCCTTCTCGGCGGTCTCGTCCGGGCAGCCGGCCAGGGGAAGGCCGGCGACAAGGAATACCAGAGAAACAGAAAGCCGCAACGGCTTCATGGGATTTGATTCTAATCGGGCCCTCTCCGCCGGTCAAGCCCAGTTCATCACCCCATCGCCCAGTTCATCACCACATCTCCTCCCCATCCCCACATCTCCCTTTTTCTTTCCCCTGCGCGACTTGGGCTTCTTGTGAAAGAAAAGGGGATTGGGGGGATGGGGAGGGGATGGTGGTGATGAAATTATCTCCCTTGCTTACTCAAGAACACGGTGAGATCATGCGCACGGGATTGTTGAGAAGTTGCTGATGGCTGACGAGGCGCGAAACGACGGTTCTTCCGATCGACCCGGATCTTTTCTGGGCACGTACTGGCGACTGCTCGGAGCGGTGAAGCCGTATTCCGGTCAGTTGTTGCTGGCCATCGTGTGCATGATATTCCTGGCGGCCACCACCGGCGCGTACGCCTACCTGGTCGGACCGCTGCTGAAGTTCATGATCTCGGGTGGCCAGGCCGGCGGCCAGGAGATCCTGTCGAAGGTTCCCGGGCTGGACGTCTCTGGCCTTGACCGCGACTCCATGCTCATGCTGCTGCCGGTGTTCATCCTGGCGCTGGCGGCCATCAAGGGGGTGAGCTACTTCGGGCAGTTCTACCTGATGGGCCGGGTGGGACAGAAGGTGGTGGCCGATCTGCGGATCCGCATGTTCGAACGCCTGACCGGACTGAGCCCGGCCTTTTTCACGGACACGGCCACGGGTCAGATCATCAGCCGGTTCACCAACGACGTCTACGCCGTGGAACAGGCGGTGACCTACGCGGTGGCCGCCTACCTGCGCGACAGCATGCAGGTGCTGGTCTTGACCGTGCTGGCGTTCGTGCTCGACTGGCGCCTGGCGCTGATCGCCTTCGTGGTCATGCCGGCGGCCCTGTTCCCGATCGTGTACTTCGGCAAGCGGCTCAAGCGGGTCAGCACAGACAGCCAGGTCTCCCTGGGGTCCATCGCCGACCGGCTGCACGAGGGAGTCCGCGGTATGCGCGTAGTGCAGGTGTTCTGCGCCGAGCGCCACGAGCAGGGCCGCTTCGAGGCCGAGAACCGGAACTACCTGCGCATCATGCTGCGCTCGTTCGCCGTCCGCGCCCTGCAATCGCCGGTCATGGAGTTCCTGGGGGCCGCCGGCCTGGCCGCCACCATCTGGTACGCGGGCTCGCGGGTGGCCGACGGTTCGCTTGACCCGGGACACTTCATCTCGTTCTTCGCCGCGGTCATGATGCTATACAACCCGCTAAAGAGCCTCGGGCGGATCGGCGGCGTGACCGCTGCCGGGGTGGCCGGGGCCGAGCGGGTTTTCGAGCTGCTCGACCAGTCGAGCCAGGTCGTCGAGCGGCCCGAGGCCGTGGATCTGCCGGGCTTCGAACGGGAGCTGACCTTCGAGGACGTCCATTTCTCGTACGGCTGGTCCGAGGTGCTGCGCGGGGTGTCGCTGGCCGCCCGGCGGGGCGAGGTGGTGGCCCTGGTGGGCCCCAGCGGGGCGGGCAAGTCCACCCTGGTCAACCTGATCCCGCGCTTCTTCGACCCGACCTCCGGGAGGGTGCTCGTGGACGGGCGCGATCTTCGCGAGCTTACGCTGGCCTCGCTCCGGGAGAAGATAGGCATGGTCACCCAGGAGGTCATCCTGTTCAACGACACGGTGGCCAACAACATCGCCTACGGCCCGCTGGCGAGCCGGAGGGCGCACCTGCACAAGGTCGCTGAAAGGGCGCACGCCCTGGAGTTCATTTCGGCGCTGCCGGACGGCTTCGACACCCGCATCGGCGAGGGCGGCATCCGTCTGTCCGGCGGGCAGCGCCAGCGGATCGCCATCGCCCGGGCCCTGCTCAAGGACGCCCCGATCCTGATCCTGGACGAGGCCACTTCGTCGCTGGACACGGAAAGCGAGCGCGAGGTGCAGCAGGCCCTGACGGCCCTGATGCAGGATCGCACCACCCTGGTCATCGCGCACCGCCTCTCGACCATCTACCGCGCGGATCGCATCCTGGTGCTCGACGACGGCCGGATCGTGGAGCAGGGCGCCCACGAGGAACTCCTCCAGCGCGACGGCCTGTATAGCCGGCTGTACCGGATGCAGTTTGCCCCGGAAGGCTCAGGAGGGGAAGCGGATCAGAAGGTGCCCAGGGCGGTCACCCACCAGGTGAACAGGGTGGTCTCTTCCACGCGCAAGCGATAGCCCGGGTCGTCGTAAAGCGAGTTCCGGTATGGATTGGTCACGTCGACGGTGGACTCGCAGCCGCCGTCGTCGTCCTTGTCGATGCAGAAGTCGGCCCCGGTCAGGAAGTGCTCGGTGTTGTGTGCCAGGCTGACCCCGAAGCGCAGCTTGACCAACTCGGCCGCCCGGAAGGCGAACCCCAGCAGCACACCGAACTGGGTATACTGCCCGGTGGCCTGCAACTGGCGATTCGGGTTGCTGGTCGATGGAGAGACCAGAAAGTCGCTCATCTCGTTGACCGTGCCCTGCTGGTTGGCGTGGCCCTTGCTCTCCACCTCGCTGAAGAAGGTCGTCCACAGGCGCAGGTCGATAGTGAACTTCTGGTGCTTGTTCAAGCTCTCCCAGGGCACGAGCTCCAGGCCGGTCAGGAAACCGCCGTAGTAGGGCATCTGGAAGCCTCTGTCCTTGGCCTCGCTCCCCTGGATGGGAATGCTGCCGTGGATCCCCATGTACGGGTCGATCACGCTGTAGCGGTGGGAGAACAGCATGAACGGGGTCAGGATGTGCTGGCCCATGCCCACGCCGCCCTCGTCGTCGTTGAGTATCTGGTCCGGATTGGCCAGCTTGCCCGAGGGGATGGTGTAGTCGAGGCCGATGATCCAGACGCTCTTGGTGTCGTCGCGCTCGTCGTTGAAGGGCGCCCACTTGATGCCCACCTTCATGTCGCCGATGCCGGCGCGCTTGGTGGAGGGCTTGCCCGTCGGATCTTCCTCCAGGGAGTTTTGGCAGTCGTCCCGAGTGGGGCAGTACAAGGTGGAGCTGCTCGCGTTGACGTCGGCGACCCAGTCGATCTGCTTCTTGTTGTGGATGATCCAGGGCACGGTCACGGAGAACTGGAGGTCGTGGTACAGGCCGATCTCGATCGCGTACTCCATGGCATAGGTCTGCTCGTCGTAGCGCAGCTCGTTGTAGTCCGGACGCGTCGGATCGGTCGCCCAGCCTGGTAGCCACTCGTGCGTGATCTTGGAGCGGTTGAGTATCGAGCGGAAGTGGACGTCGACGTTGATGTCGATGGGATCGTCCCCGTCGGCGGCGTCGGCGACATCGGTGATCTCGGCCGGCCGGGCCGTGAAGGGATGGGCCAGGATGGCCAGGGCTGCTATCAGAAGGAGCTGGGTTCGCATGGAGCGCCTCCGGTCTGTCTTTTCCAACAACCTGAATTATCAATAAAAACTAGCAGGCGAGCCGGCGATCTGTCAAGTTATTCCGTTTCGCGCAGCCCGAAGTCCTTCATCTTGTTCTGCAGGCTCTTGCGGCTGATCTTGAGGCGCTTGGCCGCCTGGGTTACGTTGCCCGACGTCTCCGCAAGGGCGGCCATGATCAGGTCCTTTTCCAGTTCCGCGGTTGCCTGCTTGACGATCGCCTTCATGGAGGCGTCTTCCCCCATTGTGGCCGCCGTCGGCACGGTCGACGAACGCTGGAGCAGCTCTTCCGGCAGGTTGGCCGGAACGATCTCCGGTGCGTCGGCGAACAGGAGGCAGCGCTCGACGACGTTCTCCAGCTCGCGGATGTTGCCCGGCCAGCGGTAATTGACCACCAGGTTCAGCGCCTCGGGGTTGATGCCGCGCACCTGGCGGTTGAGCTTGATATTGTACTTTATTATGAAGTGCTCCACCAGTAACGGGATGTCCTCCTTGCGCTCGCGCAGCGGCGGCAGTGTGATGGGCACCACGTTGAGGCGGTAGAAGAGGTCTTCGCGGAAGCGGCCCTCTTCGACCTCTTTTTGCAGATTCCGGTTGGTGGCCACCACCAGCCGGACGTCCACCCGGATGGTTGAGATCCCTCCGACCCGCTCGAACTCGTTCTCCTGGACGGCGCGCAGCAGCTTGACCTGCATATCGACCGGGATCTCGGCGATCTCGTCCAGGAACAGGGTACCGTCGTCGGCCAGTTCGAAGCGGCCGGGCTTCGAGTTGATCGCACCGGTGAATGCGCCCTTCTCGTGGCCGAAGAGCTCGCTCTCCATCAGCTCCCGCGGGATGGCGGCGCAGTTGATCTTGATGAAGGCACGGGCCCTGCGCGAGGATTTGTAGTGCAGCGCCGCGGCGATCAGCTCCTTGCCGGTGCCGCTCTCGCCGGTGATCAACACGTTCGAGGGGGTGTCTGCCACCTTGTCGATCATCTCGTAGATGGTCTGAATTCCGGCCGACTGGCCGATCATCTTGTAGCGGTCCGGTTCCGGACCGGGCTGCAGGTCCTTGCTGGCCAGCGACTCGGTCTTGACCGCCTTGCCGATGGTGTTGATCAGGTCGAAACTGTCGAAGGGCTTGGTGATGTAGTCCAGGGCGCCGCTCTTGAGGGCTTCGACGCAGTTGCCGATCGAGCCGTGGGCGGTGATCATGATCACCGGCACCTGGGGGTGGTTGCACTGGACGAAGCGCAGCACCTCGATCCCGTCCACCTTGGGCATCTTGAGGTCGGTGACCACCACCTGCACCTTGCCCGATCCGAGCAACTCGATGGCCTCCTCCCCGTCCCTGGCGGTCAGTACCTCGTACCCCTCGCGGCGCAGCATGGCCGAGAGCACCTTGCGGATGTTGTGCTCGTCGTCGGCGATCAGGATCCTGGCGGCCATGGGCTCTACTCACTACCACGCCCGGCCGGAGACGGCAAGTCGAGCTCGGCGGACTTGCCGGGAGGAGGCGAGGACTCGGCGCCTTCGGGTTGGGCACGGCGGTTGAGCACCACCAGGAAGGTCGAGCCCTCGCCTTTCTTCGAGCGGATGCGGATCTCCCCCCCGTGGTTCTCCGCGATTCTCTGGGAGATGGCCAGTCCCAGGCCGGTGCCGCGCTCCTTGGTGGTGAAGAACGGTACGAAGATGCGACCCTGGGTCTCGGGTTCGATGCCGGCGCCGGTGTCGGTGATCTCCACATGCACCGAGGTCGCTCTTTTGGACGGACGCAGCCATGGAACCGGGACGGGCTTGCGAAGGCCGGTGCGTATCTTGAGGGTGCCGCCGTCGGGCATGGCTTCGAGGGCGTTGTTGATCAGGTTGAGGAACACCTGTGTCAACTGCTGTTCGTTGGCCTCCATCAAGGGCAGGTCGGAGGCCAGATCCACGTCGAGCTCGATGGATTTCTCAGCCAGGCCGGGCGCCACCAGTTTGATGGTGTGGTCTACCACCTTGTTGATGTCCGTCGGTTCGTGCTTGACTTGAAAGGGCCTGGCGTAGTCCAGGAACTGGTCCACCACCTTGTTGAGGCGATCGACCTCCTCGATGATGATGTCGAGGAACTCGGCCGCGTCCTCGCCCACGGCATTCGGATCCAGGTACTGGGCGGCGCCCTTGATGGCGCCGAGCGGGTTGCGGATCTCGTGGGCCAGGCCGGCCGACATCTCGCCCAGCACGGCTAGCCGGTCGCGCTCGCGGATGCGCTCGAAAATGCGCGAGTTCTCGATGTTGATGGCGGCCTGCTCGCCGATGGTCATCAGCAGCGCGATCTCGTCGGCCGAGTAGCTCTCCAGCCCCTTCTCGTCTTGCAGGTTCCACAGCCCCAGGATCTCGTTCTGGCCAACCAGCGGAACACAGATTCCGGCCTGCAGCGTGTTCAGGGTCTCCAGCACGCTGCGGGCGCGCTCGGTGTCGCCCGCCGGCTCCGAATCGGCCGGGGCGCCCTGGTCGGCCACCTGGCGTTCGAAGGCCTCGGCCAGGACAACGGTGGGCGTCTTCTTGAGCTGGTCGAAGAAGGCCCGATGGGCAGCCACGTCGATCCGGTCGGCCGGTCGGGGCCCGCGATGGTCGACCAGGCGGAAGGAAGCGCCGCCCTCCTCCAGCAGATAGACGTTGGCGTGGCTGATGCGCAGGCTCTCGTACGGGGTGTCGAGCAGCACCGCCGTCATGCGCTCGAGGTCCAGGATATTGACGATCTCGCGGCGCATGTCCTCCAGCTTGCGGTGCAGCTCGTAGCGCTCGCGGAAGAACAGGCGCCGGGTGCTGGACTCGACCTGATCGCGCAGCGGTTCGAAAAGGATCAGGATCACGATCGAGGCCACGAAGGTCTGGAACAGCGACACCTCGGGCGCGCCGCCGGCAAGCAATACCAGCACACCGAACACGATCGCCAGGATCAGGGCGACCCCGGTCAGCACCAGGGTGCGGCCCAGCAGCTCCTGCAGGTCCAGCAGTCGGTACTTGAGCAGGCTCTGGCTGACGAAGTAGAGGAAGAACACCGAGACCAGGTTGCCCCAGGTGCGCAGGAAGCCCAGCGGACCCGGCAGCATGCCCAGCAGCACGAAGGTCAGCGCCACCAGGTGGAAGATCAACAGGTAGCGCAGCCGGGTGCGTTCGCGCTTGGACTCCAGCTCGCGGTAGCGCACGTGGATCAGCCAGGCGCAGAAGTACAGGCCCGAGAAGGCGTAGACCAGCACGAAGGCGGTCGTGAGCTGGTTCTGGCTCCAGGTGGTGACCAGGAAGACCACCAGCAGGCCCGAGACGGCGTAGGCCACCTGCAGGTAGCGTCTGGAAAGCTGGGGTCTCTGCCACAGGAAATATCCGAAGAACAGCAGCGAGGTGACCGGCAAGAAGGCCGCGGCTATCAGGTCCACCTGTTGCCAGAACGCGTGCGCGGCCAGATCGTGCAGGAACGCCGCCAGGTAGTGGACGAACAGGTTGGCGGCGAAGAGGGTGAACAGGGTGCTCAGCAGGCCTTTGCGAGCCCGCAGCAGCACCGAGATGGTCACCGCGACCGCGACGATCGCGGCCACCAAGCCGCTCTGAGCGCCGATGTTCATGCTCCATCTCTATCATCTCAGTCCCGGATCCGGCAAGGAACCGGGCCCGGTGGGTCGATTTCTTGACCGCCGCCGGAAAGCATAATAATGTCGAATAGTTCCGTTGGATTGGGGCGAGAGATTGGATCCGCGTAATCGTCTGTTGCGTCACCTGCCATCGGTGGACGCGGTGCTGGCCCGCGCTGACGTGCAGGCCCTGCTACAGCGCCATCCCCGGTCGGTGGTCGCCGGCGGGGTGCGTCGGGCCGTGGACGCGCGGCGCAGCGCCATGCTGGACGGCCTGACCGATCGAGACGAGATCGACGTCGACGACGTGTCCCGAGCCATCGAGGACTGGACGAGACCCGCGCTGCGTACCGTGATCAACGCCACCGGAATCCTCCTGCACACCAACCTGGGACGGGCCCCCCTTCCGCGCGCCGCCGTCGAGCGGCTGGCGGCCGTGTGCGGCACCTACTCCAACCTGGAGATGAACCTCACCAACGGCAAGCGCGGTTCGCGCATGGACCTGGTGCGCGACGTGCTGCTGGAGCGCACCGGTGCCGAGGCCGCCCTGGTGGTCAACAACAACGCCGCGGCGGTCTACCTGGCGCTGCGCACGCTGGCGGCCGGCCGCGAGGTGATCGTCTCGCGGGGCGAGTTGGTGGAGATCGGCGGCTCATTCCGCGTGCCGGACGTCATGGCCGCCTCGGGGGCCGTCCTGCGCGAGGTGGGAACCACCAACCGCACCCGGCTATCGGACTACGAGCGGGCCATCGGTCCCGAGACGGCCCTGATCCTCAAGGTCCACCGGTCCAATTTCGAGCTGGTGGGCTTCACCGAAGAGACCTCCTTGAAGGAGTTGGCCCCGCTCGCCCGCCAGCACCGCCTGCCGCTGGTGATGGACATGGGCTCGGCCACCTTGCTCGATCGTCCGCCGGCGCCAGTGCGGGCCTGCAGCATAGCAAAGGTGCTGGCCGATGGTCCCGACCTGGTCTGTTTCTCCGGGGACAAGCTTCTGGGCGGGCCACAGGCCGGCATCATCCTGGGCTCGCAGCAGGTGGTCGGCCGCCTTGCCTCCGATCCAATGGCCAGGGCCTTGCGGGTGGACAAGATGACGCTGGCCGCGCTGGAGGCCTGCCTGTGCGCCTACCGTGGGGGGGACGAGGGAGCCCGGACCATCCCGGTGGTCGGGATGCTGTTGGCCGGGCCCGACGAGTTGCGCGCGCGCGCCGAGCGTCTGCTGGCGCTGATCCGGGAGCGCACGCGAGGCGTGGAAGCCGAGGTGATCGCGTCCGCGGCCCAGGTCGGAGGCGGCTCGCTGCCGCTGGTGGATTTTCCGAGCTTCGCGGTGGCCCTGCGGCCGGCCGATGGAAAGGTCGAGGCCCTGGCCGAGCGCCTGCGCACGGGCGAGCCGGCAGTGCTCGGCCGGTTGCAGCAGGATCGGCTGCTGTTGGACGTCCGGACGCTTCTGGACGACGAGCAAGTCGGCGCCCTTTCGGATGCGCTGACTAGATCGATACCGCCGGCCGGCGCCTGACCGGGCGGCGTTCAAGGAGGCTGGGATGCCCGGAGATTCCCAGACCGCGTTCGATTTTCCACAACTGCGCTCCACGGGACCGCGGCGGCCCGCGGTTGTCGGCATCGGGGGGGGCAAGGGCGGCATCGGCAAGACCTTGCTGTCGGCCAACCTGGGCATCTGCTTCGCCAAGACCGGGTCGAAGGTGGTTCTGGTTGACGCGGACCTGGGCGGGGCCAACCTGCACACCTGCCTGGGCGTCGATCTGCCCGAGCTGTCCCTGTCCGACTTCGTCCGGCGTAATGTCGAGACCATCGAGGAGACCATCATCGAGACCGGGTTCGACGGGCTGGGGTTGATCAGCGGCGCCCAGGATTTCCTGGGCTCCGCCAATATAAAGTACACCCAGAAGATGCGGGTGCTGAAGAAGATCCTCAAGATCGACACCGACCTGGTGATCATGGACCTCGGTTCGGGCACTTCCTTCAACGTGCTCGATTTCTTCCTCACCTGCGACCTGGGCCTGGTGGTCATGGTGCCCGAGCCGACCTCGCTGGAGAACTCCTACCTCTTCATCAAGAGCGCCTTCTACCGTCTGCTGCGTCACCGGGAGAAGAGCGACACCTTCCGCAAGATCATCGAGGAGGCCATGGCCTCGCGGAACGAGCACGACATTCGCTCGCCCTATGACCTGATCCGGGTGGTCAGCGGGATGGACCCGGAACGGGGGGACACCTATCGGTCCTGGATGCTCGGGTTCCGGCCCTTGTTGATCATCAACCAGGTGCGTTCGGAGGGGGACGAGGAACTGGGCCTGGCGGTCCGGCTCGCCTGCCGGAAGTACTTCGGCATCGACCTTGACTATCTGGGCCACATCTCGTACGACGATGCGGTCTGGAAGGCTGTGCGCCGCAGGACCGCTTTGATCGATGACGATCGCGATTCACCAATCGCGGCCAGCCTGTGGCAGATCGCCCGGGGGGTCGCCGAACGGCTCGCGCAGGTGGAGAACCCGGGAAGCTGGAAGATCGGATGAACGACCGGCCGGTGTGCCAAAGAGCGTCTATGAAGGACTTCAGGGAGCAGAATTTTTACGAGTTGCTGGACGTCCTGCCGCATTCGACCCCGCAGGAGCTGGAGAAATCCTACCAGCGGGCCCGGCGTTTCTTCAGCCCCGACTCGGTGGCCACCTACGCCCTGTTCCAGCCTGACGAGCTGAACCTCCTGCGGAGACGAATCGAGGAGGCTTTCCGCACCCTGAACGATCCGGTCGAGCGCAAGACGTACGATCTCGAGTTGACCCGGCTGGATGGCAAGTGTAAGGTCGAAGAACTGCAGCCGCAAGATCCGGCCCCGGAAGCAGGGCCTTCTCCCGAAGAAACAATGGCGCCCGAATTTCCTTCGCCGGTCCCAGCTCAGACCGCTCCTCCCGAGCCGGCCAGTCCCTCCATGCCGCAGATCACCGACGAGACCGAGATCACCGGCGAACTGCTCAAACAAGCCCGCCTTGCCCGGGGCATGACCCTGGACGACTACGTCCAGGTGACCAAGATCAGCATCTACTACCTGCGCAACATCGAGGACGAGGACTTTAGCGACCTGCCCGCCTCGGTGTACGTGCGCGGCTACCTGCGCCAGATGGCCACGCTGCTCGGCCTGGACGCCCAGAGGGTTTCCACCGATTACATCGAGCGCATGGAGAGAATCAGGGGCGAGGAGGAGAAGCAATTCCCGTGAACGTGCTCAATCACCACCCATCGACAGCACCCCGGTCAGCTCCGACAGGTTGTCCACATCTTCCAGCCTATCGATCAGCCCGATGGCCCGCTCGACCTTCTCCTCGTTCAGCAGCGGGGTGGCCTGGTCGCGGAACTTCTTGCGGACCAGGCCCTTGGTCTCGGCGAAGTCGCGGCCGGCCGCGCCGCGCGGCACGTCCACCCGGGCGGTGAAGCGCTGGTCGCCGAGCACGGTCAGGGTGAGCTGCGAGCCGAACGGCATGCTCATGTGCTCGAAGTCCGCCATGGCCAGGTCGAAGCCGCTCTCCGCCTGCTCGCGTCCCGTGCCCACCAGCCGGCCCAGTCCGTTCGCGGCCGCCTTGCCGGCGTGCTTGACCAGGTCGGGGGCTCGCTCCCACAACATGGCGATCACCCGCAGCAGGTCGCTGAGCTTCAGGTCGGACAGCAGGCCGAACTGGCGGCCTATCTCGGAGCGCTGGGCTACCAACTGGCGCACGTCCAGCTCGCCCAGCAGGACGCCCAGGGGCACGTGGGCCGCCATGGCATCGAGCATCTGCAGCGTCATGGTCCAGTCGTGGCGTACCTCGATCTTTTCGGCCAGGGCGTGGATCTCGTCCGCGGCCTTGCCCAGCGTCTCTTCGTCCAGATCGGCCGGGGTGAGCCGCCCGGCGCGGACTGCCACGGCCAGGCTGTACGGGATGGAGAAATTGACCTTGACCGGGTTCAATCGTTTACCGGGCTGGTCCGCGCTGAGCCGCTGCATCTCGTGGCTCAGCAACGTGGTGCCCACCTCGATCCGGACCACGTCGGCCGGCTCCAGCGGCCGGTTATAGGCGGCCTTGAACTGCTCCACGGTCTCGAACAGGGCGTCCAGGGCCGCGTCGAGGTAGGCGCAGCCCGGGTAGACCTTGTAACACAACGTGTCGGTTACCCAGCTTTCGCCCCAGCCGGTCAGCATCTGGGGCAGGAAATGGTAGGCGAAGTGCCCGCCGAAGCCCCGCGGCGAGTCCAGGATGTCCAGCGGTCCGGTCAGACCCCAGGAGGCCAGCCGGGCGGCGTACAGGCCGTCGCGGGCCGGCCAGGCGGCGGAGAGCAGCTTGGAGTCCGGACCCATGAAGCCCGGCAGCATGGCCATGGGCGGCTGGTAGAGCGACAGCGCCACGGCGTGGGCGCAGGCGCCTTCGTCCAGGCCCAGCAGCAGGGAGCCGGCCAGCGAGGAGCCCGCGGCATGGATGTGGGTCCACAGTTGTCCGTTCTGGGGCCCGAGCACCACCGACGCGCCCAGGCGGCCACCCACCTCGTTGGCCGCGATCTGGGCCCGCAGCAGGTCGCGGCCGGTCAGGCCCATCTCCTCGGCCAGGGCAAGGCTGGCCAGGACGGCCGAGTGGCCGGTGTGGCCCATGAACAGGTAGTCGTCGAAATCCAGCGCCATGGAGGAGGCCGCGTTGGCCATCACCGCCATGGTGACCGAGGTCCTGTCGCCCATGGGCAGCACGGTGGCCCGCCCGTTGGCCCGGCTGAGCAAGGCGACCTCGCGGATGGCGCGGGCGGCCCTGGTGGGGAAGCCGGAGTAGACGGACGCCATCATGGAGAGGAATTGCAGCTTGGCCTTCTCCACCACTCGTTCGGGTACTTGCTCGAGTCCCAGGCCCGTGGCCCAGCGGGCGATTCGTTCGACGATAAAGGTCATGCGTTACACCTCCTCGCGGGGGTTCCATTTCGGACATCCATACCATATCATGTCCGCTCGGCTGTCGAGTCACAGGCGAAGAAATCGGGGCGATTCTCATTTCGAGGAGGAAGAGATGATGAACTATCGGAAGAACTGGGTGTTGTCGCTGGATTTCCAGTTCGTCCTGGTTGTCCTCCACGCGCCCCCGGCAGTCCGGGAGGAACTGCTATGAGCGAGCTGTGCTCGAGCCTAGGTGCCGAAATGGGGGAGCTTTTCACCTGTGCCCAGCATGGGGCCTACGTTCGTATTCGCACGCCTTACCTCTACCCCGATGGAGACGTAATCGACCTCTTCGCGCAGAAGAACGCTGGGGAGATGATCTCGGTTACCGATCTCGGGGAGACTGTTCGCTGGCTGCGCATGCAGACGGTCTCATCTCGCCGTTCTCCCAAACAAAGGCAGCTCATCACGGACGTCTGCCTCAACCACGGTGTGGAGTTCTACAAGGGCCAGCTTCTCATTCGAATCAAGCCGTCCGATTCCTTTGCCGAAGCGTTCACAAGGCTTGCGCAGGCCTGCTTGCGCGTAGCGGACATCTGGTTCACGTTCCGTACGCGCGCGGTCGAGTCGGCCACCGACGAGGTCGCGGATTTTCTCACCGAAAAAGAGATCCCGTTCGACCGTGGTGAGCGCATTCCCGGGCGATCTGGAAGGGTGTGGCGACCGGACTTCCACACACGCCTCCCCGTGCGCAGCACGCTGGTGTATGTGCTGAGCACGGGAAGCCGGGCCGCTGCTCGAGGTGTTGCCGAGCACGTCCTTGCCGCTTGGTACGACCTATCCCATCTGCGGCTTGGACAATCCGCCATCGGGTTTGTATCCCTTTTCGACGATACCATCGATGTCTGGACGGAGGAAGACTTCAGGCTGGTGGATAACCTGTCCGAGGTTGCCCGCTGGTCCAACCATGACCAATTCCTCCACCTGTTGGAGGCGGCATGAGCGCCCGAAGTCTCGCGATCGCATCGTCCCTGATACTGGCCCTCACCATCACGTCCGGCCCGGCCCGGGCGGCCCGCTACGACTTGACCCTCGGCAACTACTTCTTCACCCCCAATTGTGATTTCAACTGCGCCCAGCAGTACTTCGAGGATCTGATGACCGAGCTGGGGCAGGTCAGCGCGCCGGTCTTCCTCGCCACGGCCAAGACCCTCGGGCTCAATGGGTCTCCCTCCCGACCGAGGGCTTTTATGCCCCAAGGAGGACACGATGAAAAAAATCATTCTGGTGTTGTTGTCGATTCTTCTGCTTGGAGCTACGGCCTGTGGTGGAAGCGAGGAGCTGACGTTGGATGAAAAGAAAGCTTTGGTATGCGAGAAAACCGTCTACTGCGGTGGGATGGACACACTGGCCGATTGCGAGTGGTTCCATCGGGTTTATTTGCATTCCGAGGCCTGCCTAGACGCCATTATCAGAGAAGACGGCTGCTCGTGGCTTGATTCAAGCTACATTTTTGACCTGTGCTATCCGCCATGCTCGGGTTCGTATTTCAATTGCTCGGGCAGCAAACTCAAGATGTGCTTCGAGGGCCGGAAGGTAACAGCAGACTGCGTTGCCGTCTGCAACGAAGAGGGAAGCTCTTACCTCGGGTGCGACGATCGGACGCCCGACGGCGACTATGTGGGTTCTGACACCTGTTGGTGCTCAGGCTGGAAGAACTGCACAGGTGATGCCTTCGAGTGTTTGACCTCGGATATCATCCGTGTGTGCGTAAACGGAAACTGGGAGATCTACGACTGCGACTGGATCTGTCAGCAGGGAGGCGACTACGATCACTCGGTGGGGTGTTGGTACGATTCCGATCGGAGACACGATGTATGCTGGTGTGAGTAAGAAAGCAGGAAATTGACATCTGAGTCAGCTTCCTGAAATTAGGACACTACCAAGCTCTATCATCTACTTGCCGGGGCACTGGGCGGCGACGGTGGGGGAGATGCCCTTGTCGCCGTAAGCCTTGTCGAAGTGGGCGGAGAACTCGGAGGCTAGCTTCCTGGCGCGCTGCTCGTAGGCTTCGGGGTCGGCCCAGGTTTTCTTGGGTCTGAGGACATCGGGGTCGGGGACGCCGGGGCAGGAGAGGGGGACCTCAAGGTGGAACACCTTGTCCTCGCGGGTTTTTTCGTGTCTCAGGGCGCCGGAGAGGGCGGCATGGACCATCTCGCGGGTCAGGCGGATGTCCATGCGGCTGCCCTGGCCGAAGGGGCCGCCGGACCAGCCGGTGTTTACCAGGTAGACGTCGGTGCCGTGGGATTCTAGTTTTTCGCCGAGCATGCGGGCGTAGACGCTGGGGTTGCGGGGCATGAAGGGTTCGCCGAAGAAGCGCGAGAAGACCGTCTTGGGATCTGTTATTCCGGTCTCGGTGCCGGCCAGCTTGCTGGTGTAGCCCATCAGGAACCACAGCATGGCCTGCTCGTGGGTCAGCTTGGATACCGGCGGGAGCACGCCGTTGGCGTCGGCGGTCAGGAAGAGGATGGTCCTGGGGTGGCCGCCGACCGGGGGGGTTTTTATGTTGGACAGGAATGTGAGCGGGTAGGAGGCGCGGGAGTTGGGGGTGAGACGGTCGTCGAACAGGTCGAAGGTGCCGTCGGGCCACATCATGGTGTTCTCCACGATGGCGCCGTGCTCGAGGTAGGGGGCCTGGTGGAAGACCGCGTGGTGGATCTCGGGCTCCTTGTCCGGGTCCAGGTCGATCAGCTTGGCGTAGCAGCCGTACTCGAAGTTGGCCACCCCGTGCTCGCTCCAGCCGTGCTCGTCGTCGCCCAACAGCGCCCGGCGGGCGTCGGCCGAAAGGGTGGTCTTGCCGGTGCCGGAAAGGCCCAGCAGCAGGGCGATGTCACCGCCGGGGCCCTCGTTGGCCGAGCAGTGGATCGGCAGGATCCCCTCTGCCGGCAGGTAGTAGTTCATCACGCTGAAGATCATCTTCTTGACGCTGCCGCAGTAGGCCGAGCCGTAGACAACCCCCAGGCGGCGGTCGAGGTCCATGGCCACCGCCATGTTCGATGTCAGGCCTTCTTCGGTGATCCGCAGCCGGCCCTCGTAGCGCTCGCGTGTAAGCTTGTCGTAAGGGCAGGCCAGCAGGGTGAAGCCGCGGCCTCTGAAGCAGCTTTGGTCGATGTCGGGCGGGACCGGGCGGAACATGTTGTCGGTGAACAGCACGGTCAGGGCCCGGTCGCCGATGGTGCGCACCGGCAGGGCCCAGCGCGCATCGGCGCCCACCACGCGGTCGGTCAGGTACAGGCGCTTCTTGTGGCCGAGGGTGGCGAGGGCGTCCTCGAGAAGCATGTCGAAGGTGGACTCCTCGATGGGCAGGTTGTTGGGCGAGTCCCAGTCGATCTCGTCCTCGCTCGAAGGCCTGCGAACGGTGACGGTGTCTTTGGGGCTGCGGCCGGTGGACTCGGGCGGGGTCCAGGTGACCAGGGCGCCGTTTGCGGAGGCCAGGGCTTCTCCGTTGTCCAGCGCGGCCTGGATCATTTCCTTTCGGGACAGGTTGGCCAGAAGATTTCCATGGCTGGCCAACATGTGGTCGATCTTTTCTTGCCAGGACATGTGCGCTCCTTTTCTTTGCCGATTCCGAGATATGGCATCATGCCCATTTCCGGGTGGATTGCAACCAGGAAATGAGGGACGGCAAGTTCCGCTTGTTCCGTACGTTCCACTTTGCTATTTGCTTGCAGTGTTCAGAAAAATAGGTATACTTTTTCTGAACCCATGGCCAATGAGGAAACCATGGAGTCAGCCAAGAAACAGATCATCGCCCGGATCAAGGCCGAGGGACATGGCTATGCTTTCTCGCCCAAGGACTTTCTTGATCTCTGCAACAGGGCGTTGGTCGACAAGGCCCTGTCGAATCTCGCCGCCGAGGGCATGATCCGCCGGATCGGGCGCGGGCTCTACGACTATCCCCGAACCAGCGAACTTCTAGGCGAACAGCTCAGCCCAGATATTGACCAGGCCGCTCAGGCCATCGCCCGGAAGCACCGCTGGACAACAGCTCCTGATGGGGCCATGGCGGCGAATATCCTGGGGCTGTCTCGGCAGGTTCCAGCGAAGATCGTCTACCTCTCCGACGGGCCTAGCAGAGAGGTCCGGATCTGCAACCAGATCATCCTGTTCCGGCATGCCAGCCCCAAGGACATGCGCATGGAGAATTACTCATCCAGGCTGATCGCCCAGGCTCTTCGTTTTCTTGGCAAGAGCGATGTCGAAGAGAGGGCCATCGGCTATCTCCGGCGGAGATTGTCTCCGCAGGAGAAGATCAATCTCCTCAAGGACGCACGGTACGGAACAGATTGGATTCTCGAGGGAGCCAAGAAGATCGCTCAGGAGGACGACGATGAATAGCGTTGCCATTCTGAGCAAGCAGGAGCGTGCAGAGCTGTTCCAGTTGACGGCCGACAGGATTGGATTCCACCCCGTGAATGTCGAAAAGGATTTTTGGGTGTGCTGGTTGCTGAAGCAGCTTTTCTCAATGGAGGAACTCGACGGCCGCCTGGTGTTCAAGGGCGGCACTAGCCTGTCGAAGTGCTTCAACCTTATCCGTCGGTTTTCAGAGGATATTGACCTGGCCGTGGACTATGAGCGGCTGGGGTTCACCGGCGACAAGGGCCCTCGGCAATCAGGCCTGTCGCACACGAAACGACGGGCCCTTCTCGATGAGATGATGGACTCCTGCCAGCAGTACATTGCCGGGCCGTTCCTGTCATCTCTGACGAATCGAATCAAGGATGTCTTGGGCCAAGGTGTTTGGGTGTTGGAGGTGAGCCCGGACGATCGCAATATTATCGAGTTCGAGTATCCCGCAGCCGTGGGTGAGCGGCTCACGTATATCCAGCCTCGGATCATCCTCGAACTCAGCACCCATGCCGAGCCAATCCCGAACGAGGTGTATTCCATCCAGCCTTTTGCCGCCGAGCATTTCCCGCGGGTCTTCGACGAGCCGACCTGCTCGGTCAAGACCGTCGTGGCCCGACGGACATTCTGGGAGAAGGCCACCATCCTCCACGCCGAGTATCACCGCCCATTGGACAAGCCGCTGCTGCCTCGGTATTCACGGCATTACGCCGATATGGCTGCAATGGCGCAAGCGAGGGTGAAAGAAGACGCTCTTGCCGACCTGCCCCTGCTACAAAGCGTGGTCGTCCACAAGGACCGCTTCTACCACTGCGGATGGGCCAAATACCTCGAAGCCAAACCCGGCAGCTTTCATCTCCTGCCCCGGCAAGAGCGCCTGGCAGACCTCCGCCGCGACCACCAAGGCATGAAGGCCATGTTCTTCGATGATCCCCCGTCATTTGAAGATGTGCTGGCGGACCTCGAGAAACTGGAACGGGAGATTAACGATGAAATATGATAGCAGAAGAGGAGGTTCAACCATGCACACGATCCAAATCCGCTACAGGGTCGGATCCGAAGGGATTCTCCGACTGGAGTTGCCTGTCGACATCAAAGAGGCCGATCTCGACGTTCTGGTGGTGTATCAAACCGTTTCATCGAACTCACACGCCAGGCCTTCCGAATGGCCATCCGACTTCTTCGAGCGGTTCGCCGGCGCGTTTGCGGACGACCCGATCGAGCGTGCTGATCAGGGAGAGGAGTGATTCCATGCGTACCTGTGTTTCGATCGTGCTGGGGGGGGTGCTGGCGCTTTGGATGGCGGGCCCAGCCGGCGCCTGGGAGGACCTGTCGAAGCTGACGCCCCGTGAGATCCTCGACAGGGTGGACGACCTGTATCGCGGCAAGTCGGCCAGGGGCCGGATGAGCATGAAGGTGGTCACCGAGCACTGGACCCGCGAGATGACATTGGAGTTCTGGTCCCAGGGCAAGGAGAAGTCGCTCATGAGGATCCTTTCACCGCGCAAGGAGAAGGGCACCACGACCCTCAAGAACGGCGATAACATCTGGAACTACCTGCCCAAGGTCAAGCGCACCATCAAGGTGCCCTCGTCCATGATGGGCGGCTCCTGGATGGGTTCGCACTTCACCAACGACGACCTGGTCAAGGAGTCGCGCATGGCTGATGAGTACGACTTCAAGATCAGCTACGAGGGCCGGCATGACGGGGTCGAGGTGGTCGAGATCGAATGCACGCCCAAGCCGGACGCGGCCGTTGTCTGGGGCAAGGTCATGGTGCGGGTGCGCCGGGCCGACAACCAGCCCCTGCTGATGATCTACTACGACGAGGACCTGGAGCAGGCCCGCACTCTGACCTTTTCGGACTTCAAGAAGATGGACGACCGGCTCATTCCCTGGACCATGCGCATGGTGCCCATCGACAAGCCCGACGAGTACACCGAGGTGCGCTACGACGAGGTCGAGTTCGACGTGAACGTCAAGGACGGCATGTTCACTCTGCGCAGCCTGCAGAAGTAGTCCGAAATAGGCGGAAACATGAACGTCCTGCGAATAGCCTGGCGAAACATCTGGCGCAACACACGCCGCACCGCGGTCACGGCGGCTGCCATCGCCCTCAACACGGCCATCCTGATCGTCACCTACGGCCTGATGGAGGGCATGATCATCGACACGGTGTACAACGTCACACACTTGGTGGTGGGCGACGCGCAGGTCCACGCTCCGGAGTACCGGGCGGACAGGTCTTTCTACCGCTCCATCGAGAACCCCGAAAAGGTCCTCGCGGCGGCCCGGGCGGCCGGCATCAGCGCGGTCGCCCGCTCCTACAACTTCGGGCTGGTGTCGGTGGGCCACAAATCGGCCGGCGCCATGTTCTGGGGGGTCGACCCGGCGGCCGAACGGGAAGCGTTCGAGCTGGCGGGCCAGCTTTCCCAGGGTGAGTTCCTGTCCGAGCGCGGAAGGCCCGTGCGGGAGATCGTCCTGGGCCGCAAGCTGGCCAAGTCGCTGCACGCCGGGATCGGCTCTGAGATCATCGCCGTGGTCCAGGCGGGCGACGGGAGCCTGGGAAACGAGCTTTTCACCGTCCGCGGCATCCTCAAGACCTGTGGCGAGGAGATCGACCGCGGCGCGGCCATCATCCATCAGGCCGACTTCGAGGAGCTTTTCGTCTCTCAGGGGCGCGTGCACGAGATCGCCCTGAACGCCCGCGGCGCCATGACCCCGGATCAGGTGGTGGCCGCGGTCGAGGGCGCCGCCGAGGGGTTGGAGGTGATAAGCTGGCAGGATCTGATGCCGCCGCTGGCCGACATGGTCAACATGTTCGACGCGGTCATGGTGCTGTTCGGTTTGATCTTCTTCCTGGCAGCGGGCCTGGGCGTGCTCAACACCATGTTGATGGCCACCTTCGAGCGCATCCGCGAGTTCGGGGTGCTCAAGGCCCTGGGGGCCACCCCCTGGCGCATCCTGAGGGACGTGTCCTCCGAGGCCTTCGTCCTGGCCCTTTTCGCGTCCGTCATCGGGGTGGCGATCGGGCTCGGCGGTGCTCTCTACTTCCACCACGTCGGGCTGGACCTGTCGTTCGCCGGCGGGGACATCACCTTCTCGGGCATCGCCTTCAATCCCATCTGGAGGTCCACCCTGAACATGAAGATCACGGTGAGCCCGGTGGTGATCATGCTGGTGGTGTGCGTGCTGGCGGCCCTGTACCCGGCGGCCAAGGCCGCCCGCATCGACCCGGTCCGGGCCATGACCCACGTGTGAGGGAGTGCGAGCCATGTGGCAGCTTTTGAAACTCGCCTGGCGCAGCATCTGGCGCAGCAAGCGGCGGACCATCATCACGATCGTCTCGATCTCCTTCTCCCTGGCCCTGGCGGTCTTCTTCGTGGCCTTCGCCGACGGCATATACGCCAAGCTGATCGACGATGCGGTGCGCATGCAGGCCGGCCACCTGACCGTCGAGCACGTCGAGTACCGCGACGCCCCGGCCATCGACCTGGTGGTGGATAATATTGAAAAACTGCGGGTCGAGATCGAGAAACTGCCGGGCGTGGAGCGCACCAAGGCGTTGGTCATGGGGCAAGGCGTGGCCAAGAGCGGCCTGGGCGCCATCGGGGTGGTGGTGATGGGCGTCGAGCCGTCGATGGAGACGGGATCCTCCCCGTTCGCCAGGAAGCTTACGGCCGGCGCCTACCTGACGGAAGGCGACGTGAACAAGGTCGTGGTCGGTTCGCAGCTCGCCAGGCGGCTCAAGCTGGAGCGCAAGAAGGAAGCCCGGCGCCTGCTGACCGTGCTCGAACCGTTGGCCGCGTTCGCCGGCCTGGACGCCGAGGCGCTGCACCAGCGGCTGAAGATCCAGCTCTCGGTCGGCAAGAAGATGGTGATCGCCTCGAACAACGTCGACGGCGAGATGGTCGAGGAACTGGTCCGGGTCAAGGGGATCTTCGAGACCGGCGCTGTGGAGATCGACGGCTTCTTCATCCAGCTCCCGATCGACTTCGCCCGCAAGTTCTTCGGAATGAAGCCCGGCCAGGCCACCCAGCTTGGAGTGCTGGTTACGAACCCCGGCCGGCGCGACGAGGTCATGGACCGGGTGCGGGCCATGGTGGGCGCGGAGCAAAAGCGAAAAATCGCGGTCAGGACATGGGAGGAGGTGCTGCCCGACCTGGCCGCGTATATAAAGATCGACGGCGGTTCCAACTACGTCTTCCAGGGCATCTTGATCTTTCTGGTCATGTTCACCATCTTCAACACCATCCTGATGTCGGTCCTCGAGCGCAGGCGCGAGTTCGCCATGTTGCTGGCCCTGGGCACTCCGCCCGGCCGGTTGAAAGGCCAGATCATGATCGAGACGGCCCTGATCGGGCTGATCGGGGTCGCGCTGGGGCTGCTGATCGGCGGCCTTTCCGGCTACGCAATGCAGGTCCACGGTCTCGACTTGACCTATTTGTTCGAGGAAGGGGTCAGCGTATCCGGCATCGCGTTCGACCCCGTGATCCACGCCCTGGTGACCCCGAAGATGCTGGCGACCGTCGGCGGGATCGTCTTCGGTGCCACGCTGCTGCTCAGCCTCTATCCCATGGGGCGCATCAAGCGCATCCCCGTGGCCGACGTGCTCAGGTGAGGGAACCATGGAATCCATAGTCGAGCTCAACGGAGTGACCAAGGACTACGGGCAGGGCCAGGTGGTGGTCCACGCACTGCGCGGCGTGGACCTGCAGCTGGCCAAGGGCGACATGGTCGCGGTGGCCGGCCCTTCCGGATCGGGCAAGTCCACCCTGCTCAACATCATATCGGGGCTGGACAAGCCCACCGCGGGCAGCGTCACGGTCGACGGCCGCGACGTGACCTCCATGAGCCGAAGCCGGCTTTCGCGGCTGCGGCTCACGAGAATCGGCTTCGTGTTCCAGGCCTACAACCTGCTGCCGGTGCTGACCGCCTACGAGAACGCCGAGTACGTGCTCATGATGCAGGGCGTGCCGGCCTCGGAGCGGCGCGACAGGGTCATGGGGCTGCTTGCGCAGGTGGGCCTGGAGGGCATGGAGCACCGCTACCCCCGCGAGCTGTCCGGCGGCCAGCAGCAACGGGTGGCCATCGCCCGGGCCATCGCCTCGGAGCCGGCCCTGGTGCTGGCCGACGAGCCGACCGCCAACGTGGACTCCAAGACCGCCGCGGCGCTCCTGGACCTGATGGTGCAGCTCAACGAGGAGAAGGGCACAACCTTCCTGTTCTCCACCCACGACCGCAGCGTCATGAAGCGCGCCAGGCGGCTGATCATGCTCAGGGACGGCTCGATCGCCGAGAACGGTACGGCGGAGATGCTGGATGATTAAACGGAGACAGTGGAAAATCGAGACGTTCGCCCTGGTGGTGTGTGTCCTGGCGACACCAGCCCACGCCCTGGTTGGCGATCGGGACGAGTACTTTGGTGTGGATGGGAGCCTTCGCACCGTCACCGGTGCGTCGTACAACTATGACTTTCCGGTGATGTTCGAGGAGCGTTCGGACGGCTTCTCCCAGACCATCCTGCGGCTGGAGATCGGCGGCCGGCCGGCCGAGTGGCTCGGCTACGAGGTCCACGGGGTCCAGGACCTGAACCTGACGACCACGGGCGAGCTGTTCGGCGGCGCCTTGTTCGGCGCCGGCTCTACCAGCATGTACCGGGTGACCGACGCCTCCTGGGAGTGGGGCGAGGAGCCGCACGTCAAGGCGCGCATGTGGCTGGACCGCGTCAACCTCAAGTTCAGTCTCCCGTGGTTGGACGTGACCGTGGGCCGGCAGGCGATCACATTCGGAAAGGCCTACTTCTGGAACCCGCTGGACGTGTTCCTGGCCTTCGACCCGCGCCAGTTCGACCGCGACTACAAGGCCGGGGTGGACGCGCTGCGCGTCGACATCCCGCTGGGCGATTTTTCGGGTGTCACCCTGGTGGGCGCGGCCGGCCGGGACGACGCCGGGATGGACTTCGGGGCCACCTGGTACGGCTCGGCCGTGCTGGCCCGGGCCTTCACCAACCTGGGGAACTGGGATCTCGCCGTACAGGGCGGCAAGATCTTCGGCGGCTACCAGGTGGGCGCGGCGTTCTCCGGGGAGCTGGGCCCCATCGAGGTCCGGGGAGAGGGAGCGTACTTCTTCGCCATGGACGTGGATCCGCTGCCCGATCACCTCACCGGGGTTCTGGGCGTGGGCCACCGGTTCGAGTTCGACCTGCTGATCGAGGCCGAGTACCTCTACAACGGCTCCGGCGACGCTGACATCTTGCAGAAGGCCCTGGAACGCCTCGTTTCCGGGCGCACCTTCCACATGGGCGAGCACCTGTTCGGGATGGTCGTCAACTACGAGATCCTGCCCATCCTCCGGGGCTCGCTGGCGTGGATCTTCTCGTTCTCCGACTACTCCAGCCTGCTCCAGCCCGGCTTCGTGCTGAGCGTCTCGGACGAGGCCGACTTCATCTTCGGCGCCATCATCGCCCTGGGCGCCCGACCTTCCGGCGGCTCGGGCTCGATCTTCGACGTGGAGCTGCAAAGCGAGTTCGGCACCTATCCCAACTTCTACTACATGGAGTTCAAGTTCTATTTCTGACATCGAGCTGTGGTTGATACATTCTGTTCTGCGTGCTAAGTTTGAAAAATGACCAAGCGGGTTGGACACATTTTCAAGCTGCGGCCCAGAAAGAGGGTCGGTCACTGTTATCCGTTGGATAGTCGGAAGGGGGCGTCCATTGGGAGCACGAATCAAGCTACGGCTCCAGCCGCTCAAGGGAAAGAGCACAGAGGCCGCTGCCCCTGAAGTCGTCGCGCTCGCCAACAGCGGCTACGAGGCAGAAGAGAAGGAAATCATAATTCCGGTCAAGCTCGCGGCTGTTCTCGGTCTGTGGCCCGAACCCCCCGAGGGAACCATCATCGAGGCCTATGGATCGGCCGGTGGAGAGTTTCGCGCACACCGTGTTCCGGGCGCCCTGAGAGTGCAGATCGTCGTGCCGGACCGTCCCAGGGATCCATGCGAGTGCGATGCGGTCATCTCCGAGATGGAGCGGGAGATCCTGATGAGCGACACGCTGGCGAGTGAGCTGGGCGTGGCGACTATAGACCCTGCCCGTGGGATTTGGGCCTTCCGAGACGAGCTGACCAACCTGCGGGAGAGTGAGCCTCAGCAGCTCTGGTGAGCTCCGAGCACGCGGCGCTGGATCTCAGCCAGCTCGGCGGCGCCCTTGCGGGCCAGCTCCAGCAGGCGGGTCAGGTCGGTGTCGGAAAAGGGGGTGACCTCGGCGGTGGACTGGATTTCCACGAAGCGGCCGTCGTGGGTGAGGACGAAGTTGGCGTCCACCTCGGCGCGGTGGTCTTCTTCGTAGTCGGGATCCAGCACGCACTGGCCGTCGACGATCGCGCACGAGACGGCCGAGACGGGGCGGCGGATGGGGGATCGGTCCAGGTGGCCTTCGCGGACGAGCTTTTCGATCGCCAGGGCCACGGCCACGTAGCCGCCGGTGATCGAGGCCGCCCGGGTGCCGCCGTCGGCCTGGATCACGTCGCAGTCGACGGTTACGGCATGCTCGCCCAGGGCCGCGAGGTCGACCGCGGCGCGCAGCGAGCGGCCGATCAGGCGCTGGATCTCACGAGCGCGGCCGTCGCCGCCGCGGCGGCTGCGGCCGGGCACGGCGCCGGGGAGCATGGCGTACTCGGCGGTGATCCAGCCGCGGCCCTGGCCTTTGAGCCAGGGGGGCAGGTTTTCGCTGACCGTGGCCGCGCACAGAACCGTGGTCCGGCCGAGCGAGATCTGGACCGAGCCGGCCGGGTCCTTCTGGATGCCGGTGGCGATCTCCACCTGCCGCATCTCGTCGGGTCGTCGTCCGTCAAGGCGGGGCATGGGCGTCGGCCTCCTTTTCGCCAAAGATATGCGCCTCGTGTGGGCGCGTCAACAGCTCGCTTTTTGGTTCCATTGACCACCGTGGCCGGCTCGTGGTACACAACTATCATCTGCTAGACTGCGGTTGTTGGAGGGCACGCGGGCATGGAAAGACAGCACAAGGCGCTGCTGATCGTCAACATGCTCAAGGACTTCGTCGAGCCGGGGGCGCCCATGGAGGTGCCCGCCGGCCGGGACATCATCGAGAACATCGCCGGCGAGATCCGCTACGCCCGCGAAAAGGGCCGTCCGATCATCTACATCTGCGACAGTCACGAACCCGACGACCCGGAGTTCGACCTCTGGCCGCCCCACGCGATCAAGGACACCGAGGGAGCCCGTGTGATCGATGCTCTCGCTCCACAGCCGGGTGACTACGTGGTCTCAAAGAGTTCCTACTCGGGTTTCTTCCGTACCAACCTGGACGGGTTGCTGGAGGACCTGGACATCGACGACCTGTTGATTTGCGGGGTGGTGACCAACGTGGGTGTGCTGTATACGGCGGTGGACGCGCTCCAGCGCGGGATCGGCGTGATCGCGCCCGAGACCTGCGCGGCTGCGCAGACCGAGGAGGACCACCGGTTCGCACTTCGCCAGATCAACGAGGTCCTGACCAATCCGGCCACCCGTGATTGGCAGAAAGGGGTTTGACAGGCATGAAGGCACATGCATGTGCGCGGCCGTCCGCGTCCTGGCTGGCAGGCGTGATCTCGATCTTGCTCGCCGCCTGGCTGGGCGCCTGCAGCGACGGCGGCCAGCAGACGGTCAAGTGCTTCACCGACCATGACTGCCCGACCGGTCAGCAGTGCGTTGCCGGCCATTGCCAGCTTCCGGCCGACGAGGGCATAGTCACGTGCCGGGACATCTACGACTGTCCTCCAGGACAGTACTGCGACGACGGCATCTGCCGCGACATCCCCGACGATCCCCAGCCGGACGAACCGGACGCCGGGGAAGAAGACGGCGATGGCGGCATTGACGGCAATGACGGCGACGTGCAGCCCGACGGGGACCAGGGGCCGGACGAGGACACCCGCGACTTCTCGCGCCTGAACTTCTCGGTGGCCATCCGCCGGGGCGGCACCTCGGGCCCTGCCAACCAGTGCGTCCACAACGTGCGGCCGCAGGCAAACCAGGGGCCGGTGCTGGGCGACATCGAGGCGCCTGCCGGCCATGTCCTGAGCGGCACCTTCCGCGACGCCAACGGCTCCGGTCTGCCGGGCGCCACGGTGAGCCTGCTGTCCGACCGGCCGGAGTGCCTGCCCGAACCTGCGAGCACCGACAACGGCGGCAACTTCGCCTTCTACCTGCCGTCCGGCGGTCCCTACGACATCCAGGCCGTGGCCGCCGACGGCCGGGCGGGCCACGCGCACGTCTCCAACCTCTCGTCCAGCACCACGCAGGACATCCAACTCCCCGCGACCGTGCCGCTTCACGGCGGACCGCTTTGCAGCGACTGTGCCAACAGCGTTGCCTTGGACGGCTGGACCGTGGAGACCTGGTACCACGGCCAGAACAAGCTGGCCCACGCCGGGGTGATCTCCGACCCGGACGGCTTCGACGTCCCTCTCGAGAACGGCCTTCACTACGACTGGATCGTATCGCCCCCACAAGGCACCCTGATGCCCAGGCATGTGGTACTGGAAGACACCTGCCATCTGGGAACAGACTGCATCAAAAATACGGAACCCGAGCGGACATGGCTGCAGTTGCGTGACGGCTTGAATCTGTCCGGTCAGGTGACCGCCGGGGGAACCGGGTCGCAGCAGAGTTTGCTGACCGTGGTCAATGACACCGATCAACGGATGAAGGAGTCTGTTCTTTCCGGCACCGGCGGAAGCTACCAGATGGTGCTCCGGCTGGGGGTCTGGAACCTGACCGTGTTTCCTGCCTCAAACGCATTCGGCGACGGGGCGATGATGTTCGCCTCCCCTGCCATGCCCATATCCCAGGATACGACCAAGGACGCGCCCATGGCCATCGGCCAGACGGTCGAGTTCGCAGGGAGGCTGGTCGACGGCGGCGGCGGCCCGGTTACGGACGCGCAGGTCAGGCTGATCGTCAACACCGCTCCGATGGTCGAGGGCAGCTACGACTGGTGCGATTCCAATCCCGTCCAGACCGGCGCCGATGGTTCCTTCTCCGTTAACTGCAATCTGGCGCCGTAATTCGTGTTGTTGAAGTAAGGAGGACACGTGGCCAGAGCTCGGTGGGGCACCAGGGTGGGATTCGTGCTGGCTGCCGCTGGCTCGGCAGTGGGGCTCGGCAATATCTGGAAGTTTCCTTACATCGCGGGCGAAAACGGCGGTGGCGCGTTCGTCCTCATCTATCTTGTCGCTATTGCGCTGGTAGGGTTTCCCATCATGATCGCCGAGCTGGTCATCGGCCGTAACACCGAGTCGTCGCCGGTTGTGGCTTTCGAGAAGATGGCAGGAAAGGAGAGTAACTGGAAAGCAGTCGGGTGGATGGGTGTAATTACCGGATTCATCATACTTTCCTATTACAGCGTCGTCGCCGGCTGGTCCCTCAACTATGTTCTCATGTCCATCTGCGACTTTCTGCACGGCAAATCCCCGGAAGAGATCAACTCGCTCTTCGGCAAACTCTATACCTCGGGAGATATAAGCATTTTCTGGCACACCGTGTTCATGCTCCTCACCATGGGGATAGTGCTCGGAGGCGTGAAGAGCGGGATCGAAAAATGGTCGAAGATCCTCATGCCGGTGCTTTTCGCCATTCTGGTCGTTCTGGTCGTGAGAAGCATCTTTTTACCTGGCTTCATCAGGGGAGTCACTTTCGTATTTGCACCTGACACGTCAAAGCTGACCGCGGCCGGAGTGCTGGAGGCGGTCGGACATGCCTTCTTCACCCTCAGCCTGGGCATGGGGGCGATGCTCACATACGGAAGTTACCTGGGCAAGAAGACAGACCTGGTGAAGGCGAGCGTGGTTGTGTGCTCGCTCGATACCCTGATCGCGTTGATGGCCTGTCTTATCATCTTTCCGATCGTGTTTTCCTTTGGCTTCGAGCCAAGCGCCGGGCCGGGCCTGGTATTCAAGACGATTCCGTTGGTTTTTTCCCAGATAGCCGGCGGCTCTCTGCTCGCCATCCTGTTTTTTCTCCTCCTTACATTCGCCGCACTGACCTCGGCAATATCTCTTCTCGAGGTAGTCACGTCTCACTTCATCGACTCTTTCGGCTGGGGAAGGAAAAAGGCGGTCTTGATACCCGGCGCCTTGATATTCCTTCTCGGCGTTCCGTCGGCTCTGTCCGGGAGCGGCGGGCTCTTCGGCTCATGGGAGGGCATTGTCGGCAAGAACTTTTTCGACACGATGGACTATCTGGCGTCGAACTGGATGCTGCCGATCGGTGGTTTATTGATTGCGGTCTATGTGGGTTGGTTCGCAAAGAGGGCCACTATACAGGCGGAGTTTTGCGAGGGAACCAGGTTCGAGTCCCTCTTCATCTTCTGGCTTGTCATCCTCAGGTTTGTCGTTCCCATTGTCATGGTGATTGTTCTGCTCTACAAGGTCGGGGTCCTGAAAACCTTGCTTCCCGAGAGCACTTGAACGTGACAGGACGCTGACAGTGGGTCATCAAGAGCACAGGCACAGGGCTCCAAAGAGTGTGGCGGTCGCACTGGTGACCGTGTCCACCTCACGCACGGAGGCCGAGGATCGCTCCGGGCCGGTAATGGCCGAGCTGGTCGAAGGGGCCGGGCACGTGGTGCTCGACCGGCGGCTCGTGAAGGACGGAGTCGATCCAATCCTGGCCTGCCTGAAGGAGTTGGGCGACGACGAGCGGGTGCAGGCGGTGTTTCTCTCCGGCGGCACCGGCGTCTCCAATCAGGACGTGACCATTGAGGCGATCACTCCGTTCGTCCAGACTTGGCTGCCGGGCTTCGGAGAGTTGTTCCGCCGTCTGAGCTATGATGAAATCGGCATTGCTGCCATGTTGAGCCGGGCCGAGGCGGCCGTCTGCAGGCTGGGAGAGGTCGAGCGGCGGGTGCTGGTGGCGGTGTTGCCAGGCTCGCCCAACGCCGTGCGGTTGGCCCTGGGAAAGATACTACTGCCAGAGTTGGGGCACCTGATGTACGAGATCGACCGTTGAGGACGACTACTATGAGCGAGAACGAGAACCTGACTACGGAAGACGTCAAGCGCCTGGAGGAGATCCGGGAGCACAAGGAAAAATGGGGCAGGGAGCTGGTCATCCTGACCCATCACTACCAGCGGGCCGAGGTGGTCAGCCTGAACGACTTCGTGGGCGACTCCTACCAGCTTGCCAGGAACGCCCGTGACGCCGAGGGCGCCCGCTTCATCGTGTTCTGCGGGGTTCGCTTCATGGCCGAGGCGGCCGATGTGCTGCGCCGGGAGAGCCAGGTGGTGGTCCATCCGGATCCCCGGTCCGGCTGCCCGCTGGCCGACTTCGCCCCGGCCGGAAGGGCCGAGGAGGCGTGGGAGGCCATCACGGCGGTTCGGGGCGCCGACGACGTGATGCCGCTGGTGTACATGAACTCGTTGGCCGAGTTGAAGGCCTTCGTGGGCCGCCACGGGGGTTCGGTGTGCACCTCGTCCAACGCCCGGCGGGCCTTCGAGTGGAGCTTCGAGCAGCGTCCGGTCGTCTTCTTCTTCCCCGACGAGCACCTGGGCAGGAATACGGCCAGAGGCATGGGCATCGAACCCGACCGGGTGATGCTCTGGGATCCGGACCAGCCCGGGGGCGGGATCCCCACCGACGAACTCGAACGGGCCAGGGTCATTCTCTGGAAGGGCCACTGCCACGTTCACACCCACTTCACCCCGGAGATGATCGTCGCCTCCCGCGAGAAGTACCCCGGCGCCAGGGTGGTGGTGCACCCCGAGTGTACGGCCGAGGTGGTCATGGCCGCCGACGGCGCCGGCTCGACGTCCTATCTGGTCAAGCAGGTGCTCGAGGCCGAGCCCGGCTCCACCCTGGTGATCGGCACCGAGATCAACCTGGTCTCCCGCCTGGCCAGGGAGCACCCCGAGTGCACGGTCGTACCCCTCGACCGTTCACTGTGCCCCAACATGTTCCGCATCAGCCTGAAGAAACTGCTCGACTCGGTGCGCTTGCTGCCCGACCCGGAGGTGGTCGAGGTCCCCGAAAACATCAAGCGCGACGCTCGCCTGGCCCTGGACCGGATGCTGTCCCTCTGAGTTCACTGTTTTTTTTGTTGACCAGACCCGGTTCCGGGTATAAAGTCAATGAACGTTGTTTTTAAAAATGCAGCGACAACTCAGCTGATGAAAACTCAACGATCGTTGAGTTTCTGTCCGAGGCTGTCAATGAACGACGAGGTGAACATCAGCAATCCGATCGAGCTTGGCGTGGCCATCCGGGCGGTGAGGATTGCCACCGGTCTCACCCAGGCCGACGCAGCCGCTCTGTGTGGCGTCAGCCCTCCGTTCCTCAACGGCCTGGAGCGGGGAAAGCCCACCGCGCAAGTGGGGCTCATCCTGGTGGTGTGCCGGGGTCTCGGGATCCAGGTGCGCCTCGCCGTCCCGGAGCCAATCCCCGAGTTTGCCGAAGCCCCCCGGCGCAAGCCACGTTCAGGCAGGCAGCGATGAAGGCGCTCGTCGTCTGGGTCGAAGGCACCAGGGTCGGCGTTCTGACCTCCGAGAAGGGAACATGGAGCTTTGGGTACGACTCATCCTGGCTCGGACACGAGCGCGCATTCCCTCTTTCTCCCCATTTTCCCCTCACGCAGGAGCGCTTCAACGACGGGCCGGAGGATCGAAGGATCCTGTGGTTTTTTGAAAACCTCCTGCCGGAAGGCGGTGTCCGCCAGGCGCTCGCTCGCTTCGCCAGGGTGTCCGAGCACGACGCCTTTGGGCTCCTGGAGCGGTTCGGTGAGGAGAGCGCTGGTGCTCTCACCCTCTTGCCCGAAGGGCAGCCGTTTCCGAGTGCCGGGACCTACGCGCCCATGTCCCGTGAAGAGCTGCGCAGTCAGATAGCCGCCATACCCTCCGTACCGCTCATCGCGGTCAACGGGCGGGCGAGGATGAGTCTCGCCGGTGTGCAGCAGAAGATCGGTCTTCATCGCCGGGGCAAAACGTTCCTGTTGCCAGAGCATGCTGCGTCTTCGTCAATCCTCAAACCCGACAACGCCCGACCCGATCTGTTCCCATTTTGTCCCGCCAACGAGCACTTCTGCATGACACTCGCCCGCGAAACGGGCATTCCGGCGCCTGCGACCGAACTGCTCCATCTTCCCGAGCCCGCCTACGTCGTCGATCGGTTCGACAGAGAGATCGAGGGGGGGCGGGTCATGCGCCGGCATCAGATCGACCTGTGCCAGCTCCTCAACAAGTGGCCGGGCTACAAGTACGAGTCAGAGGGCGGGGCCACTTTCGAGCAAGCCTACAAGGCCCTCGATGCGACGCGCCAGCCAGCCGTGGCACGGCGCCAGCTCCTGAGGTGGCTCATCTTCAACTACCTGATCGGCAATTCGGACGCCCATGCAAAGAACATCTCCTTCCTGGTGACAGCGGATGGCATCGAATTGGCTCCTGCCTACGATCTGTTGAGCGTTCGCGTGTACGGTGCGGAATACGACTATCTCGCGATGACTATCGGGGAAGAGGTGCGGTACGAGTGGCTGGAGGAGAGGCACTGGTCTGCGTTGGCCGCATCGATCGGGCTGAGTCCTCCGTTCCTGGCGCGCCTGCGGCAGGAGCTCGCAGCAAAGCTGCCCGACGCTGCCCGGGCGTTGTCGGACGACCGCGTGTTCACGCCGGATGAGCGTGACTTCCTCGAGGCAGTGGTGGAGAACATCGAGACCCTCAGCCAGCACACTCTGGGCTGAGTGGCTTGACTGATGGTGTGGGTTGTCGGAAGCTGGTGGCTGAGTTGGCAACCCAACGGAGGAGATACCGCGATGAAACGACTCGTTTGCCTGTTCGCCTGCACGAGCGTGCTCTTGCCCGGAGCTCTCGCCGGTGCAAAGCAAAGTAGAAAGACCCACCCGTTCGGCTGGGAGGACATGTTCGCCATGGTGCGGCTGGCCGATCCGCGGCCTTCGCCGGACGGGAAATGGGTGCTGTTCTCCCAGACGGCATACGACGTCGAGAATAACAAGGGCAACACCGACCTGGCCGTGGTCGAGATCGAGGGCCAGACGTACAAGCGGTTGACCTTCGGGCCCGCGTACGACGGCAACGGGCGCTGGTCGACTGACGGCAGGTGGATTTTTTTTCTTTCTTCACGCTCGGGCTCGATGCAGGTCTGGAGGATGCCGGTCGGGGTGGGGGAGGCGGGGCAGGTGACCGACCTGCCGGTGGATGTCGAGGGATTCGAGTTGTCGCCGGACGGGGAACGGATCGCGTTCTGGGCGCAGGTGTTTCCGGATTGTGAGGACCTGGCCTGCACGAAAGCTCGGCTCGACCAGAAGGAGAAGAGCCCGGTCAAGGCGCGGGTGTTCGACATGCTGTTCATCCGGCACTGGGACACCTGGTTCGACGGGCGGCGCAACCACCTGTTCGTCATGGGCGCGGACGGCGGCGGGCCGGTGGACCTGACTCCCGGATGGGACCAGGACACGCCCACCAGGCCGTGGGGCGGCAGCGAGGAGTTCGACTGGGCACCGGACGGCAAGACCATCGCATTCGCCTCGAAGCCGTCTGAGGGCGAGGCCTGGCACACCAACACCGAGGTCTATCTGGTCCCGGCCCACGGCAAGGGCAAGCCGCGTTGTATCACATCCAAGAATAGGGCCTGGGACACACAGCCGGTGTTCTCGCCTGACGGCAAGACCATAGCCTACCTGGCCATGGACCGGCCCGGCTTCGAGGCCGACCGCTTGCAGATCGTGCTGTACGACATCAGGACCGGCAAGAAGCGGCACCTGACCAGGGACTGGGACCGCTCGGTGCGCGAGATGATCTGGGCGGCGGACGGCAAAAGCCTGTACGTCAACGCGTCCGAGCACGCCCGGGTAAGGATCTTCTCGGTGGACAAGGCCAGCGGTGAGGTGCGCACCCTGGTCGAGGACGGCAGTAACAAGTTCATCAACCTCACCTCGGAAGGCAACCTGGTGTTCCTGCGCGATCGCATGGTGCACCCGCGGGAGGTGTTCGTCCACAATCCGGCTACCGGAAAGACCGTCCAGGTAAGCCACGTCAACGACGAACGGGTGGCGGCCGCCAGGATGAGCGAACCCGAGGAGTTCTGGTTCGAAAACGACGGGTTCAGAATCCACGGTTGGCTGCTGAAGCCTGTGGACTTCAGAAAGGGCCGCAAGTACCCGCTGGCCTTCATGGTACACGGCGGGCCGCAGGGCAACTGGGGAGACGATTTCCATTATCGGTGGAATCCGCAATTCTACGCCGGCGCCGGGTACGCGGTGCTGGGGATCGACTTCAGGGGATCGTCTTCCTACGGCCAGAAGTTCCAGGACGCCAACCGGGGCAACTGGGGACACGGCCCCTACTCGGACCTGATGGCCGGGCTGGAGCACGCCCTGGGGAAGTACGGGTTCATCGACCGCAGGCGCATGTGCGCCCTGGGTGCCTCGTACGGCGGCTACATGGTCAACTGGATCGCCGGCCAGGACCATCCGTTCGTCTGCCTGGTCAATCACGACGGCGATTTCGACACCACCAGCTCGTATTTCAACACCGAGGAGTTGTGGTTTCCCGAATGGGAGATGACCGGTCCGTGGTGGGAGAAGAAGGAAGTATTCGAGCGCAACTCACCGATGCAATTCGTGCACAAGTGGAAGACGCCCATGCTTGTAGTGCAAGGCGCCCTGGACTTCCGGGTGGTCGAGACCGAGGCCTTCGCGACCTTCAACGCCCTGCAGCGACTCGGGGTGGTAAGCAAGCTGTTGTACTTCCCGGACGAAAACCACTGGGTGCAGAAGCCGCAGAACTCGAGGCTCTGGCACCGGACGGTGCTCGACTGGCTCGACCGCTGGACCGGTTCCGCCAGGACCAGGCGCAAGGGAAAGCGCTGATCGTTTACACCTGGGGCTGGCCGGTCTTCTCGGAAAGCTTCTCGTTTGCCTCGCGTAGGCGGTTGGTGAGCATGCGGATGATGCCGTGGGCGATCTCGATCTTCTCCGACATGAGCTCGTAGAACTCTTCCCGTTCGATCTTCAGGCAGGTAACGTCGCTGACCGCGGTGATCGTGGCACTGCGCGGCTCGTTGTCCAGCAGAGCCATCTCCCCGAAGCTCTCCCGCCCTCCGAGCCGGCTCAGTTCCTTTGCCAGCCGGAGGACCGCCACCTCGCCCTCGATGATCAGGAACATCGAGTCGCCTATTTCGTCTTCCTGGATGATCAACTGTCCTTGCTCGAAGTTTACCTCCTGGGCGATGCCGGCGATCCGGGCCAGGTCCTCTCCGGGAATTCGGGAGAAGAGTCCGACCGACTTGAGGAACAACACTTTTTCGACAGTGGAGATCATCTGGCGCTCTTGTAAGGATCCCTAGAAGTCGTATTCCTTGTTGTCTGGATCGAAGTCCTTGCGGGTCAGGCCCACGTTGTATTTCATTTCACGGTACGAGTAGGTCTCGTACAAGCGGCCACGCCAGTCCCAGGTGGTCGCCCTGACCGGCATGTAGTTGTCCTTGTCGAGCAGCATCTCGGACCTGCCGCCGTAGTAGCGCGGGATGAACACATTGTCGCCCTCGTCGGGGTCGTCGGGTTCGTCGTATTTGTCCTTGTTGGTGTACATGATCAGGTACATGTCCTGGCCCGTGCGCCTGGAGATGTCCCAGAGGGTCTCATCGTCCTTGGCCGTGGTGAAGTAGCCGCCCTTGGGCAACTTGGCCTCGATCTTCCAGACCGGCCGCCCGTTGACCACGCCGCCGTCGGAGACCTTGAACTCGCCCTCCTTGCGATCGAGGGCCTTGCGAAGGTTCTTGGCCGAGATGCGGATGGTGTTCTCCAGACCGAAGTGGAGGACCGGGTGGTGGTTTCCTTCCATGGCCGTGTCACCCAGCGGGTCCAGGTTGAGCGTGAAGTCCGGAAAGCTACCCTTGTGCACCTTGACCTCGTTGTCGTTCCGGCCTCGTACGAAGATCGCCTCGCGACCGTTGTGCACGTTGAGGAACTTGATGTAGACCTTGAACGGCCTGGCGAACTTGATCCTGGTCTTCTCCAGCTTGCCCATCTCATCGAGGAAGCGCTCCTGCTTGTCCATGAAGCCGGTGTAATCCTCGATCGTCTTGGCGGATACCTCGGCCTTCGAAAGCAGTTCCTCCACGGTGGGGACACCTGGCTCCGTCGCCGCTGCGGGCGGCTGCTCTTCAGAGGCGGCCAGCGGCAGGGTCACAAATGCGCAGATTGCGACCGTGCAGAAGGTCATGGAATGCCACTTCATCGAATTCCTCCAATGAGTTCCGTAGATTCAAGCGGCCACCATACCACATGGGGGCCGCGGCTGCAAAGCCTTTGCCATTCGGGTGTCTGACCCCCTATTCAGTGGCCCGTACAGGGCGCAGCCAGCGGACCGCGGAACGCACCTGGGGATGGGGATCATCGACCAGCGGCTCGAGCGCCGCCGCGAACCGATCGGGCGGCGCCAGCTTCCCCATGCAGAAGGCCGCAGTCTCCCGCACCAGCGGCGACCGGTGTTTGAGCAGTATCTGGACGGCCGGCTCGAACGTTGCGTCGCCTGTGTGACGGATTACATCCAGGGTGGCAGCCACGGTCCAGGCGTGATCGCTGACCAGCAGCTCGTGTAGCCAGCCCTTTGGCTCGCGGTGCAGCAAGGGAAATAGCTCGTCGCCTATCGAGACCAGCGCTGCCATGTCCTTCATCTCGATCAACGGCAACAGGCAACGTCGCGTCTCCGCATCGAGCACGTTTTCGAGCAGTTCGATGGCGTTCGCCTGCACCGCTGCCACAGGGTTGGTCAGGTTGCGATGGATCATCTCGAGGTGACGGCCCGGGTGCAGCACCCGCATCAGCTTGAAGATCCGGTCGATGGTATTCAGATGGCGATCGCGGATAGCCTCCTTGAGCAAGTCGGCGTCCAGGGCCTCGATATCCCGCAGGATGGCAATCTGCTGGAAGGCCTGTTTGAGATCCCGGTGCAGCGCCCGCCGGAGCATTTCCCGATCACGGCGCAGGTTGGGATGCCTGAGGTGCAGTTGCACGATGGCGTCCAGGGCTCTTGCGCGAAGCTTGGTCTCGTCCGTGTCCAGGAAACTGGAAAGGATATCCATGCTCTGCTGCTCGCCGATGCGCGCCATGACCTCGGGAATGGCCAGGCGGATTTCCAGCTCCTCCCGGGGGTTGGAAAGGATGGTGCGCATGGTGGCCAGCAGACCTGGGCCGAAGGAAGCCAGGGCGCTCACCGCCGCCCGTTGGGTGAGGGGATCGGCCAGCCGGTAGATCAGCGAAAGCATCAGCTCCGGGCTCCTGAGCTCGCCGGCCGCCCGCACGGCCTCGACGCGCACGGCCGGGTCCGGGTCTTCGAGCAAGGGCATCAGGCTCCGGTAGAAGGTCTTGACGCCCACCTGTCCGACCGACCAGGCGCCTGCAATACGGTGCTCGGGATCGGTTGAGGCCAGCATGGACTTGAGCGTATCGGCCGCTGCAATGATGCCGTCCAGTCCGCTGAAACGTATCAGACCCACGGCGGCCGAGGCCTTGACCCGGACCGAGGCCTCCTGGAGCAGCGGCTCGATCGCACCCATGGCCTTTTCCTTCAGAGCGGCGCAGTAGAGACCGACAGCCTCGGCCCTGACGTCCTGGTCTGGATCGCCTAACAGAGCAAGAACACGTGCCAGGACCCGTTCCATGCGCGAGTCGGCGGGGCTCCTGCCCAGAAGCCGGATCGCCTGCAGTCGGATCTCGGCCGAAGAGTGCTGAAGGAGGCGAACCAAGTTGTCGGACCAGTCGTGCCGCTGCACGTACGGGATCATCTCCAGGGCGTGAAGCACGTGGTGCTGGTCCTCGTCGGCCAGGGTCTGCTCCAGGGCCGCCACCGCCTGGGAGTCGGAGATGGAGAAAGTGGATTCGCCGAAGTGGATCTTACGTTGACGCAAAGTGCTGACGAGCGATTGGATGTATCCCTTCTTCAACCCGATGATCAGGATGACCAGCGCTCCGAGGGCGGCCATGGAGCCGACACCCAGCCAGTCCACCCGGTGACCCACCCAGGCGCCGGTCCAGGCCAGCGCCAGTCCGCACAGTCCCTGCGCCACGGGCTTGAGCATACCGTCGATGAAAGCCTTTGCCCGGCCGCGGATACGGCTCGGAACCGGCAGGTACAGGACCTGGGTGGTGGCGTCGTTGACGGTGTAGCGAAGGACGTTGTCAGAGCCCTTGAGCAGCGTCACCGCCCACAGGCCGGGAAAGATCAGCAACAAGCCGCTTCCGGCAGACAGGACCAGGGGGAGCAGCAGAAGTGAGACGATAATCCCGAAGCGCTGCAACAGGCGGCCGGTGAGAAGGAACTGGATGAAGAAGCTCAGCACGCCAGAGACCCCGTAGAACCAGCCGAAGAAGCCGGTCAACTGATCCTCGCGGTTGAGGAACGTGTAGCGAGCGATGATCTTGAACTGGTAATCGACGATCGTGATCGCGACGAAGGTGGAAATGGTTATCCAGGCGATGACCTTGAGATGGCGAGAAGAGAACACCCGTCCCAGGTCGGAGATGAACGAGATTCTCCTGTCTGAATGGCCGTCGGACAGCGCCAGGGTCAACTCCCGTTGGCAGGTGCGACCGATCATCGTCACCGACACCAGGCAGCCGAACAAGAGACCCGCGCAGACAAACAGCAGGTTCTCGGTGCCGATCCAGTGGGCCAGTCCTCCGATTGTGAACCCTGCCACGATTGTGGCTGCCACGCCGCCGGCACCCACCAGACCGAACAGGCGCTTGGCCTCGCGCGTTGTGAAGATCTCGTTTGCGAAAGTCCAGAACTGGATCAGCAGCAGGCCGCCCATGACCTCGACGAAGACGTACAGGACCGGCAGGAACCAGTCCCCGGTCAGCATCAACAGAAACCTGGCGGTGACAACCCCAACCAGCAGGATCGCCGTGACCGTCTGGATCAGGCGGTCGCGGCGGAATCGGTCGGCGAAGTGGGAGTACAGGTAGCTCAGCAATACCATGCCGAGGGCCACCCAGACGTACATGTACGGCAGGTAGGAGATGTCGTATCGGCTGAGGAAAAGGGCGTCGCGGGTGATGCGGCCGGTGATGAAGGCGCCCACCGCCATCAGGAGGTAGAGGAACATACCCGCGGTGCGAGGCAGTTCGCCCTCCCTGATTCCCAGCCATCTGCCGATATAGGCCAGCAACCGCTATGCCTCCGTGACCGCCGGCGTTCTGCTCAAGCCGTCTGCGGGGCCTGGCACAGCCAGGCGGCCATGGCGCGCACCTTGTGTGACGGATCGCGCAAGTGTCGTTCGGCAGTCTTGCGGAACTCCTGTTCCGGCAGCAGCTTCGACAGGGCGACCAGGGCCGTCTCGCGCAGCAGCGGGTCGTCGGCCGCCGTCCGGGCGATCACCTCGTCCACCAACTCCCTGTCGGCGTTGGCGCCAGCCTCGTGCATGGCGCAGGTCGCCAGCCATGGATCGTCGTCGTCGATCAGCTCCTCGAGTCGCTTCCCTCGGGACCTGTGCTCGAGTCTGAACGTCTCCTGTCCGATCTCGGCCAGGTCATCGGTCAGGTTTTCGTCCAGGACGGGCAGTACGAACCGCTTCAATTCATTGTCCAGCAGGTTGTCGAGAACCTCCAGGGCATTGGCCCGTAAGCGGCGCTGGTCGGACGAGAGGTTGGCGTAGACTGCGTCCACCGCCCGGACGGGCAACACGCAGCCCAACAGGCGGAGCAACCGCTTGATCGTCTGGCTGCGTCGATGCGCGAGAGCATCGGTCAGAAGCGAGTCCGGGGCGGCTCGCAGGTCCTGGCTGATGAATGCCTGCTCGTATAGCCTGCCGACTTCGGCCATGGTGGCCCGTTGTACCCGTTCCCGGTCCACGGTCAGGTGGGGTTTTCGGACCCGCAAACGGTGAATGCCCTCAAGCACATGTGTGCGTATGCGCTCGTCGGACGCCTCCAGGTGTTCCTGCAGCGCGTCCATGGCCTGCTGGTCTCCGACGCGGGCCAGGATGCCGGGCACCGCCAGTCGGGTATCCGTCGATTCGTCCGGGTTGGACAGGACCCGCCGCAACAGGCGCACGGCCGGCGTCCCGAACGAGACCAGCGCTTCCGTAGCGGCCGCGCGGGTCTCGGGCGCCTCGATGCGGTAGACCAAGGCCGGCATCAGTTCCTGGCTCTGCATCCTGCCGGCCGCGCGGATCGCTGCCAGACGGACTTCCAGCTCGTCGTCGACCATCAACTCCAGCAAGGGGTGATAGAAGTTCTTGACCTGGATCTTGCCGAGGATGCGGGCGCCGGCGGCACGCTCCACGGCCTTCTCGCCGGCCAGCAACTCCTTGAGGCGTTCGGCCGAGCTGAGCACGCCGTCCAGCCCGCCGTAGCGGATCAGACCAACCACGGCGGCCGAGCGGACCTCTGGATCCTCGTGCCCGAGGAACTCCGAGATCGTGCCGACCGCCCGTTCCCTGCCTATGGAGCAGTAGGCGTCGATCGCGGCGGCCAGCACCAGGGGGGCCGGGTCACGCAGGCTAGAGTATACTACCGGTCCGTGCTGCAGGGAGCCGAGCTCGCCCAGGAGCTGTACCGCCCTGGCCCGGATTCGTGGAGAACCATGTTTGGTCAACCTCACAAGGGGTTCGCCCCAGTCGATCCGCGAGGTGTGGGGAATCATGTCCAGGGCCCACAGGACGTTGTGCTCGTCCTCATCCATTAGTGCCTTGCGCAGGGCCTGGCTCGCGGCCTGGTCGGGTACGAGACTGGATTCCTGGTCGAAATGAAGCCTGCGCGAGCGCAGCGTATTGACCAGGGAGGTCAGGTATTCGCGTTTCACCGCGAAGGTCAGCGCGATCCAGCATGCAAGCAGCCCCAGCAGGATCCACCCCAGGGCGCTGGCGGCAAGCTTCGGCAGAACCCAGGCAAGGCTGATTCCGGCCAGGCCGATGGAGAGCGGGCGGATGATCCCGTCGATGAAGGCCTTGGCTCGCCCGCGCATGTGCGACGGCACCGGCAGGTAGAGCAACTGGACAGTGGCGTCGTTGATCGTGTAGCGCAGGGTCGCGTCCGTACCCTTGAGAAGGCTGGCGCTCCACATGGCCGGCACGATCAGCCAGGCGACCGTGCCGCCCAGCAGCGCAAGCGGCAGCAGCAACAGCGAGACCAGGATGCCGAAGCGCTCCAGGATGCGCCCGGTCGCCAGGCCCTGGACGAACACGTTGAAGATGCCGGTCAGGCCGTAGAAGAGCCCGAAAAATCCGGCCAGTTGTTCCTCCCGGCCCAGGTATGCGGCCCGGGCGGTGATCTTGAACTGGTAGTCCACGAAGGTCATGAAGAACATCAGCACCGAGAGCAGGCCGGCCACGAAGATCAGGTGGCGGTTGGAGAAGATCCGCCGCAAGTCGGGCACCAGGGCGATCCGGCTGCGGATCTCCCGCCTGACGTTGGTCATGGTGGCCAGCAGTTCCTCACGGCAGACCCGCGACAGCCGGCCAATCAGCACCAGGCAGACGACCAGGGCGCCGGTGCAAATAAACAGAAGATCTTCGGTGCCGATCAGCCTGACCGCGCCGCGGATGGAAAAGCCCACCACCATCGACGAGACAACCCCGCCGGCGCCCACCAGGGCGAACAGGCGCTTGGCCTCGCGGGTGGTGAACACCTCGTTGGCCATGGTCCAGGCCTGGATGATCGATATGCTGCCGAAAAGCTCCACCAGCACGTACAGGACCGGGTAGAACCAGTCGCCGGCCCAGTAGAGAACGACCCGGGCAGCGAGGTACAGGCAGGCCAGGGTTGCGATGGTGGCCTTGAAGAGGTGATCGCGGCGGAAGCGATCGGCGATGCGCGAGTACAGATACGACTGGACGCTGACGCCCAAGGCCGTCCAGATGTAAAGGAACGGCAGGTAGTCGATCGAGTAGCGACTGAGAAACAAGCTGTCGCGGGCCACCCGCCCGGTGATGAACGTGCCGATCACGCACATCATCACCCCGAACATCAGCCCGGTCTTTCGCCCCTCGCCGGGCTGGATGCGCAGCAGGCTGCCGATGAACCTCTTGAGCTGCTGTGCGGTTGCGCCCATGTGGTCCCCTGATGACCCACCGAGTGTCGGTCAGTTTAGAAGAGTTGTCAAAGGGTACTGGAATCTCACCTGAGGTGGCGTATGGGCATCTCTTTGGAGTTCGAAAACCGGGTCGTCACCGAGTCCCTGCATTTCGAGGATGGGGGTGCCGATGGGGCCATCACGCACTTTGAAGCGGTGAGGGTTGATCACTAGTTACGCACCAGTGAATGTGCCCTCTTGACCCCCGGAGCCGCCCCGGGGTAGTATGAAACCCAAGAAAAATTGGGTTGGTAGGCCATCCGACAATGGCAATCAGGACGTGCCCGCGGGCGTGTCCGGAGCGAAAGACCCTGATCCCTCGGAAGGAGAGATGGGTTGCCGAAGATGGCGGAAGATAATGTCTATCCTGCGGATCGCCGGGGGAGGATTGCGGCGATCCTTTTTTTGTAGCTGCTCCCCGTGCGGGGCGGCCCACGGGAGAGATGGAGGATGCCATGACGACTTCCATTCGCAAGGTCTATCTGGTGCTCGCGATGGGACTGTGCCTGGCCGCGGGCCTGTCCGCCCCGGGTTGCGACTGCGGGGGCGATGCGAAACAGGGCACCCTCATCGGTGAGATGACCGTCAACCCGGAGCAGGCGCCGGCAGACGGTCAGCTGGCCGTGGGGGTGACCATACGGGTCTTTTTGGGCGATCCGGACAAGCCGGTACAAGGGGTGGAGGTCGAGCTGCGGTCCTCGCGCAACCAGGCGGGCGACGAGGTCGACTCCATCGACGGGCCCGGCCCGACCGACGCTACGGGCTTGGCGATGGCCTCCGTGGGTTCCTTCACGCCGGGCGAAGCCACGCTGGAGGTCTTCTTCGCGGACGGGACGCCGCTGTGCGAGCGTTTCGAGGACGACCAGTGCGTGCCCTTGAGCGGGACGGTGGTCTTCGAGTGCGTCGACTCCGACCGGGACGGGTACTGCGGGGGGATTACCGGAGACGACTGCGACGACGAGGACGCCCTGGTGTACCCGGGCGCCGAGGAGAGGTGCAACGGCGTCGACGACGACTGCGACGGGGAGACCGACGAGGACCCGGAGGCCGGCGCCTGGTGCGACGACGGGCTGTGGTGCAACGGCCAGGAGTCCTGCGAGGCCGGGGTCGGCTGCCAGCCGGGAGTGGCGGCGTGCGACGACGAGAACTCCTGCACGGTCGACACCTGCAACGAAGAGACCGATACCTGTCAGTCAGTGCCAGACCACGCCTCCTGCCCGGCGGGGCAAATGTGCGATTCGGAGCAGGGATGCGTGGATGTCCCCCCCTGTACCGACAACGTGGATTGCTCGGACGGAAACTTTTGCAACGGCGTCGAGGTGTGCGACGTCGACACCTGCATCGGCGGGACCTGGATCACCTGCGACGACGGGATTCAGTGCACGGTCGACGTCTGCGACGAGGACGCCGACGCCTGCGAATACCTGCCGGACGCCGCCGCCTGCGACGACGGCCTGTGGTGCAACGGCGTCGAGACCTGCGAGCCCGGGGTCGGCTGCCAGGCCGGAACGGCGGCGAATTGCGACGACGGGATCGACTGCACGCTGGACACATGCAATGAGGCCTCGGATGGCTGCCAGTCCATGCCCGATCACGAGGCATGCGAGCCGGGTGAGATGTGCGATTCGGAGCAGGGATGCGCCGTGGTCCCGTGCCAGGAAGACAGCGAGTGCGACGACGGCTCTTTCTGCAGCGGCGTCGAGGTGTGCGACTTGGACGCTGGCGAATGCGCCCCTGGGGCGCTGGTGATCTGCGACGATGGGGTGGAGTGCACGGCCGACGCCTGCAACGAGGAGAACGACGCCTGCGACAACTTGCCGGATCACGGGATGTGCGACGACGGCGTGTTTTGCAACGGGGCCGAGACCTGCGATCCGGAAACCGGCTGCCAGGACGTGCAGCCGGTCGACTGCGACGACGGGGTGGATTGCACCGTGGATAGCTGCGACGAGGCGGTCGCCACCTGCGTCAACCTGCCCGACTCCGGGATGTGCGACGACGTCGAACCGTGCACCGCGGACAGCTGCGATCCGCTCGGCGGGTGCCTGAACGAAGTGGTGGAGGACGGAACGGCCTGTGACGACGGGGACGTCTGCAACGGCGACGAGACCTGCCAGTCAGGGATGTGCACGGCGGGCACGCCGCTGGACTGCGACGATGGGCAGGAGTGCACGACCGACGGCTGCGACGCCGAGCTGGGGTGCCAGAACGTCGCGGTGGCGGAGTTCGTGGCGTGCGGCGATCCGACGAGCTCTGAGTGTGACTATGCGGACAGCTGCGACGCTTTCGGTAACTGCCTGGCGAGGAACGTGGCTGCGGGCGCGCAGTGCACGGACGGGACGCTTGACGACTGTGACGATGCGCAGTGTGACGGAAGCGGCGCGTGCAACCAGGCGCAGGGAGTGGAGGCGTTCGGGTATGTGTGCCGAGCGGATGCAGGGGATTGCGACGTGGCGGAAACCTGCGATGGGGTTAGCGGAGGAGCGTGTCCGGCGGACGTACTGGACTCGACGACGGAGTGTCGAGCATCGGCCGGGTTCTGCGATCCGGCGGAGACCTGCGACGGATTGATCGTTGACTGCCCGGCGGACGTACTGGACTCGACGACGGAG
>SDBT01000364.1_pt1 | contig 69468 bp, 116 predicted proteins | sample 2277101 | NCBI WGS metagenome assembly SDBT01 (sample SAMN10404973, study PRJNA504765) | marine sediment metagenome | isolation source: marine sediment core GS10_PC15, 103 cmbsf | place: Arctic Ocean: Southern Knipovich Ridge | collected 2010
CCTTTGCTTCATCATCTTGTTCAAGGATTTGCCGAAGTGTTATCAATTCCTTTTGATCCATCAAACGGATAACAACAGAAATCAACAACCAAGCCATTTCTTCGCCAGAATCTGTCATAGTGCCTCCTACACGTTATCTAGATCAGGGTCATCGGGGTCATCAAGATCATTTTCATCAACCTCGGCCAGGAATGTTTTGGCTGCCTCCATTATCTGTTTTACCTCTTCAGGATTGAATCCATGAATGAGAGACAGATATTCCTCAGGAGGCACAAGCTGATCAGCACCACTAGTGACATACTTAGCAAACCCTTCAGTCCGCTCCTTAGCAACCTTAGCCTTTTCTTCATCCGTAACAGTGTTCAAGTCTGGCCATTCCACTTTGTATTCTGCTTCGGGCAGAATTCCAATAAGTATCAGTCGATCAAGAGTTGGCCGAATCACCATAGGTGATAGATAAATATCATTTCGACGTTTGACACGACCATTCCAAGTCCTAGTGTCTTGTTCACTAGCCAACTGTGCTTGCTCGGATCCAATAAACTTTCTCCACGGAACACCCAGGGTGAAAGCAATATTTTTCATTTGAACTTCGATGTGCTCAGTCGGATCGCTAACCTGAGGCGCAAGACTCTTAATCGTCATACCTGCCAAAGCAATGTATCGTTGGAGTCCATTGAAATGATTTGCCAGTTGCTCCCGCAGACTGACCGTATCCAAATCATTGGGCCCGACCTGCGGATTTGATTCTAGAGCATACCCCGGGAAAGCCCCTTTCCAGAACATCTCCCCGCTACCGCTCAGAATCTTCCTTAGATCGTAAACACGATTGTAAGGAGTTTGCATACGCGGAATACCGAAAATCTCACTTGTTTCCCGGTTGTCCGCAATATGAATGACGCGCGTCCAATGAACTTTTAAGGACCTTTGCGTCAGAGCTTGTGTTGTTCCAGTGGCGGCGCCCATCTCACTAAGAGTAAGAGAATACATAACGGGCTGCCCAAAGCGTTCTTTGCTCTCATCGTTTTCCCTTAGTTCGACAGTGGCAAAGGATTCATCGAACGCACGCAAATACAACAGTTTTCGTTCTGCACGCGAACCTATCGATGCTTCTCCCGTGTCAGGATTTATTCCATCAACGGGCTCATTCAAGGGTTTGCCATCATCCAAACCCAAAAGCAAAACCCCAAACCTACCAATACCTGATAGCACATCGATACGATGCAAATGGAAGAAGATGTGTTTTGCTGTTTCAAGTTCCTTCCATGCCTTTTCAAATTCCGTTTCCTCAGGGTCTTCCGTTTCGAAAACGTTGGGCCTCAAAGTCCAGGACTCATCTGGCCAGAATTCGACTACTCTTTTGCCTGCTCCCTCACGATCATAGAGTCCGCGGTATTGTTCGATTGTGATATCCTTTGGATACCCACATTCCTTGTCAATATCCCTCCGAGGGTCGAACATCTGAGAGATGAAATCGGCCCTTCGAATCAGAGTAGAATTGGCAATGGCCTCTTTCATGTTGGTGAAAAGACGCTTCATCTTCCCTTTTGGTTTTTCAACGATTTCTTCTGTCACCATAGCCCTCCAGCTAATCTTGTAGGTTGACCGCTCCAGCTTTCATGCGCGGAGCGGATAGTATTTTGAAAGCCCCGCTAACCGCATCCACTTGATCTTTGTATGTTGAACGTGGAAAGTATTCCAATTCCTCTAGGAACCTTTTATTCCACGGACCCGCTTTCATGTATACATTGTAAGCGTTGACTTGAACCGAAAACACATCGGCCCTAGTTTCCTTACTTCCTGTGGGTCTGTCAGTGGTAACTAAGTATCCTTGTAGGTTGCGTGCTGTGTTCTCTGCTGACTCTTTTCCCCCACTGCCCGGTTCTTGCTCTACACCTATCTCCACGGCTGTGGGCGAGCCTACTTCTATAGCATCCAGCGATGCTGTCTGTTTGATAATCGCTTCTCTTTTGCCTGAATCCCACTGTCCTTTAACTACATCATAAACACAATATCGACCTTTCGCATCAATGCCCAACAGAACACCTGCGGTGAAAGCGCCACCATCTTTAGTTCCTGCCTTGTCCCAATACCTGCACAAACTTTTGAAATGACGCAGGGCTGGTGGTTCATCAATTTCTATACGATCGACCTTGAACATGGCGCCACCGGGAGGCGCGGGTCTTTGCAATATCTGTCCGGCGTATCCTTGTTCTCCTAGTTCACTCTTCAGCATCCTCAGGACATTGCGACTCATGCGGACAGGATCCAGCAATCCGCCATTATAGTATTTTGCTAGTCTTCTAGGGCGAACAACTTCCCTAGCGTTTTCTACACCTTCAATTGCTCCAGGCAGGCAAATATGTTTGATGGGCGTTCCCCCATCCTGCTCTGCCTTCTCCAAAAGCATCGCACTAGGGTCATTCTGATGGAGTCGCTGCATGATCAAAATCATGACAGCGACAGCCTTGTCTACCTTACGAGTGGACAAAGTCTGGCCTACATAATTGTTGGCGGCTTTTCGTTCCGCCTCAGAATCGGCTGCCTTAGGGTTGATCGGGTCATCAACAATAATAAAGTGCCCATGGAACCCGATGATATTTCCGCCAGTGCCAACAGCAATACGAAAACCGCCATCGGTATTGGCATAGTAGCTTTTAGTATTTTGGTCTTCTCTTAGTTCAATGTCGGGGAAAAGTCGGGCATATTTCTCCGACAGAACAACGTCCCTGGATTTGCGCGAAAGATCCATTGCAAGATCATGTGCATAGCTAGAGCAAATGACCTTGGCGGATGGCATCCGGGTCCAAACCCAAGCCGGAAACATAATTGAGCAAATTGTGGATTTGGTGGTGCCCGGAGGGATGTTGAAGAGGAGATCATGTTTCTTAGGCAGCCCTAGAAACACTCTTTCCGCAGATGCCTGCATATAATCGCAGAGCACCTGCATGTGCCAATTCCAAACCAGTTTTTCCGCAATAATCTCGGCCCAGAATCTCTTGACAAAGTCGGAAAATGAATCGCGACAGACTGAGGCTTCTAGGTCATTTCGATTGATGAGCATTCAGGAAGGCTCACCAAAAGCTTGCAACGGTCAAATCTTCTACTCCTTGTAACAACGATCTCCCCATCCTTGTCCATAATTTTGAGTAGGTAAAGAATATCTATCAAGGGTATTTTAAGTTCCCTTGACAGGCTTGCAGATGTCGTGATGGTAATGGCTTGTCCTTTTACTTCCCGAACCACAATCCCATCCATAGGAATAAGAAAACGATTTCCCTCTCGACAGGCGCGCGACAACAACACCAATTCCCTTTTTCTCTGTCGGCACAAATCCTCAACCTTTTGAACATATGGGGAATGCATTAGGTGCCTCTCGCACCAGGGGTGTCCCGTCCTGACCATAACCCGACACCCTAGAACAATGCATTGCACCCTTACTATGTCATGGACCTTCAGACCATTGGCAGCATTTCTAATGCGATCCGCGAAAACACGTTTCATTTAGGATCTGTTCTTCCTTTTTGCGGAGGAATAGATCATGTAAAAGCAAGCAACAATAATAGGTGAAAGCAATATCCAAGGCTCCATTCCTAGAGACATCACGGACCATCCTTCCTGCTACTACCTATGACAATCGCAACGCACATCACGACTAAATACACCACAGCAAACAAGAAAAACAAAGAGGCGGGGTAGGCTACCGTAGACCCTCCTCCAATAAAAAATGCAATCACAACAACAACTCCGCTGCTTTACGGTATTTCGATGTCTCGTTCCAGCCCAACAACTCACCGACATCTGTGCGCCGTAGCTCAGTCAATGCACGAGCAGGAGAGAGGGCCGCCCTAGCCATGCGGCACCCTCCTCGCCTCAGAATGACACTGAGGTTTTCAAGGTCGTGAAGAGCCTTGCAGCGCTTCTCCTTGTCCCGCTTGTTTAGTGTTTCTCTTTTAGCCATTCTTGTCCCTTCAAAAAGAGTTGTCTGAAATTCCGTAAAGTTGACCGAGGACCAACCTTACACCCAACACAATCATAATGACGCAAAAGGCGACCACAGGCATTTCCAAGGTCGCCACCAAAACCCAAAAACCGACAGGAACAGTGATGCAATTCATCGGGTCCTTCGATCAACTACTTTATACAAAAGCCCCACGACTCCATCCGTGCCTAGCTTATAAACCCTGTTCACCTTCAGAGGGTGCATCAGGTCTTCTACATGGTCTGCACAAGCCTGTTTGTAACAGCGAAGGTTCCAAGGCTCCCACCATATTTCGAAGCGTGGAATGGCTTCGCAATTGAGCCAGGAGCACCAACGTTTAGGATCACTCTCTTTTGCCATGCTCAATATTTCCTCAGTGAATGCTTTGTTTTTCAGGCTCATTATTCTCCACTTTTTGAAAAGGACTTGGACGGACTAAGATTGGATTTCGTCAGTAAAATACACCCCTAGACAAAACGCAATCTGCATACCTATAGCATTTAGTCGGTCTGCATCCGCCCAAGTCCTAAATTTCATATCTTGGATCCTGGCCAATGGTGGTCCAGCCAAATGTGTATTTTCCTATGCGCGATCGAAGGTGAATCATATGTGGCCCTATACAATTCTAGAGTGATCACAACCGCACCATTCCATGGTCTGATCACAATCAAGCCGATTCCCCTGGCTGGCATGTTCTCGCATTTGGCCATCGTTCTTTTAGACCCTCGGGAGTCATGGTTTCAGTGTCGTGTCCAAACACCCCGTCTGATGCAGTCTTCTCGATGAGGATCATGTGTCCCTCAACCCAACCCCCACCATCTTCTGTCCCATGCTCCTGACCTTCTGGCTGCTTAGTGGCCAAGGTCCGCCCGCAAATAATACAAAACAAATCATTGCATTCCTTTCCACATCGCCCGCTGGCGTTTCCTCTTCTCCTGCCTCCTGCGCCATGATTTATCAGCGAATGCATGTGGAAGCAAGGCGTGATACCACCGCAAGCCATATGCAAATCTTATCGCAGGATCAGTCAGGACTTGCCATCTAGATCGCCAATAAATCATGAGTAAAGAAATTCCAGAACCTTGAAGGTGGTATAGGCGGAAGTGAAAAGAACCGATGACTTCCAGAACAAAGCGAAAACGGCTGCGAACAATCTTGGACGTTTCGTGGTGAGGCAAACAAGATATTCGTCAGTGCTCTCAGGGATAGCAGGCCCTCCCCATTCGACCTTGATCTTTTGAGGAGAGTCGGAAGACCCTACTGGTTCAGAATCGATTTTGACAACTATTCCTGACCAAGGAAGCCACCCCAACTTGTGGTAAACAACATCCCCTTCAACAATAGCACTTCCGTAATCCTTCATTTCATTCTCCTCTTGTCTGGGGAAGCACAATGCATTAAAACGCTCGACCCCTTCTGCATGTTCTTTCGGCTCACATCTAGGGATTCCCATTGGGGATTCTGCTTCTTGTTTCCAAAGATCCCATCGGGCCTTTTTCTCACCCGTAAAATCTATCCACGTTGCCAGTCCTGTAACACGTCCGAAAGAATCAATAGGGGAAACTGAGAAACATCCGCCCCCTGCCAATTCGTCTACATGTCGATCGCAAGAATACCAAATTCCCACCCCTTTCCGAACAAGGTAGACGGCTTTCCCTGAGCATTTCGAGCATACAAGAACCTTTCCTTTTATTTTCATCGGTTCCTCTTCCAGGGCTTTGATTGGGTGATTCCTGTCCGAACAAATTTCCGTAGGCGTGAAGCAACTTGTTTTGGTGTCTCCTTTTCAAATCCGGGGGGAGGGTCAAACAGATTGCAAGCTTCCCCACCAGATAGTCCAAAAAACTCTTGGGCCGCCTCAAAATCCCTAAGCCCTGTTGCAATGTGAAGAACAGACCCTCGTCTCCTAGAAAAACTCCGATATGGTTCCACCAAACAAAGAAAGCGTGGCCAGATGTTTGGTGCCCACCCAAAGGCGCATGCAGTAGTAGCACATTCAGCTTCTCTATTTGAGCGCTTCGCCCAGAACCCCATATCAAAATCCTCGGGTCGCACAGTGTCTAGATAATCCGCCAGCTTCAAGAGTCGGTTTTGCTTTTGTGCGATTGTCGCTGTCATCGGTTCTTCCTTTCTTCTGCATTCCTTTCGCCAACAGCCGCTCTCACAGCCATTTTCAGGGTCAACGGCATTTCATGAATGATATTCCAAGCATCGCACAAAATTGAAGAATCCCAATTTGGATAGGAAATCTGGATTCCTAATTCTCTTTCGATCAAGTCCTGAACCTCGATGCCCTCTGGGATCCATGCCCTTTGTCCTTCAATCATCAATTTTTCATGAATCACAGAGGGCATTGGAATATGGCGGTTATGGAAGCATTCCTCCACAGAATGGGGGGTCCGCCCATTTGGGCATTGTGGAATCACCCATTCTAGTCCTGATTGGCTTATCATTCGGTTCTTCTTTCTAAGGAAGCACAATATGGTTTGATTTCGATCGCTTCCGTTTCTTCTTAGGCTTCTTCTCTGTTATCTGTTTCATCTGATTGTGGATCTTCTCCCAGGGCCATTCTGTGACGTCCATATAACCTCCCCCTTCTATCTTCACAATGATAGACCCCTCAGGCCAAGGACGGTCCTTACATATGGGCTTCAAGGTCATCTGGCATACACAGCACCTCTGTTGCTCTGTTTCGTCTGTATCGTTAGTGGGGCCTGCCATATGTAGGAGGAGAGTGTCATCCATCTAATTCAGTCCTTCTAGGAAGCTCCCCATGAAAGGGACACTCATCAATAAACAGATTGATGCAATCCTGGCGCTCAAACTTACAGCCGCATTCAAACACTACGGGTTCCATATTACTTCTTCCTCTTCTTTTTCTTGATTCTCTTTAGTTTGATTGGGGTTTCTTTCGGTTCTATGCCGTTATTTTTTTCTAGGGTCTCAATAGATTCTAAAAGAGTTTTCCTTATCTCTAGTGGAAGATTCAAAGATGACAAATCAAAAATGGAAGATTGCTCCAATCTAATAGCTGTCATCCCACCTTCAAGCTTCACCGTTCTTGTTTTCTCATAGCCTGGTTTGTCGGGGGATTTCATAGACAAATACCAACGGGCATTTTTAGTTGCTAGGTTCATATCGTAACGTTGTTTTACCGCTCTATAAATGGCGGATTCTGCTTCGTCTGAAAGAGAGTTTTTTTCAATCTCAAAGGCTTCTAAACAATCCTCAAATCCGGGTCTTACTAGTGCCTGTCTCACAGCCTCATGGGTGCACCCTAGACGTCTTCCAATTTCTGTTTTGATCCCGCCTGATCCTGGGATAGCGTTCATTAGTTTTCGAGGGGTAATCTTTTTTCCTCTTCGCCTAATACGCTTATACTTTTTGCCCTTGTTTGATTTGGGGCGGATTGCTAGGACTTTTGCTTTAGATACTTCGTAGGAGGTATTCATAGGGTCATATCCTTACTGTTATTCGCTTAGCATAGCCTACAGGAGCGACTTTGAAAATGTGGGGTGGTTAAATCTTTTGATAATAGGAGTTTAGATGGTCTTGACGGATGGGGCTGGATCCGTTATTGTGATGTATTGATCAGGCTTTTAGGAGAACCAAATGAGTGCTAGAAGAACCCAGGTTTCCGTCACGATGGCAGGGACCGAAACCCACATTATCATCAGGAAAATGAAGGGGGTTGACCTCAAAAAGATTGAGGGAATCCCACCGGAAGAAATGGAAAGATTGTGGCTCAGATACCAGCCGATAGTCTACAATCTGGCATGGAAGTTTAGCAAGAAATATGGACGTCCCTTGGAGGAGATGGTAGACGTCGGACACGGTGTAATGGCGATCACAATATGCGACGGATCGTATAACTCTGAGAAGAGTAAATGGGTCACTTGGATTTGGCAAAAGGTCTATTGGGCTTTGACGAATTACTGTCAGAGAAATAAGAGGAAAAGGGAAGTCCCAATCATAGATGAGGACTATGAACGACCCGCTAAAGTTTCCTGGCTAGAACGTATTTTCCGGGAGCTTAGTGACGAAGGAAAAACACTTCTTCGGGTAATATGCGAAGCGCCCGGTGAACTTGCAAATACCCTTTTCGGAGAGAGGGGAGTGCAAGATAGCGTGCAAGATAGCGTGCAAGTTGGGAAGGCCGTTTTGTTTGAGTTTTTGGAGCAGAACGATTGGGAAAAGGATAAGATAGATCGTGCTTGGAAGGAAGTAGAATATTGTGTCCAGCATTAAGTTGAAGGTTTTCTATTGCACCGACTTCGAAGGACATTATCCTGTTGGGGCCGCTGCCATCGTTGTGGCAAAGGATGTTGATGATGCTTGTCATCTTCTAAAGGAAAAGCTCAGAGCGAAGGGACTGGACTTGAGAACGACTGACGATGTGATAGAAATCAACACAGACCATTCTTATGCCAAAATCCTATTGGATGGGGATTACTAATGACTAGCATTAGCACGGAATTCTTTTTGCCCCAGAAGGTCAGTGACACTCTGGATGAATGGATGGCTTCACCAGATTTTGGGTGTTGGAGTGGAGGTGGCTGGATCAAAGCACGTGAAGGACAAATCTACTGCCGCTATACACCTGCTCCCTCCGATTTTCGAGAGTCGATCGACCTAGCGATTTTCGAGATTGGCCCTAAATGGAGAGGGAAGGGAATTGCTCGCAAAATCATTTCTATGACCTGCGCTAAGGACATTCCAATCGTGAGGATTGAAAACATCATCAATATCGGATGGTCGAAGGTCCTACAGCATTATGAATTTGAGGGAAGGGAAACGATTGTCTCAGGTGATCCTGAATGGCTCACTGTTGATTATGTGCAGATATGACGATACTACCTAGTATTGCTTTGGACTGGCGCGTCCTTTGCCAAGGCGGTTGTGGAGCGTTTATCTTTTATCACCGTTTGCGACAGGTCTGGAATGCGCTTTGCGATTCGTGTCGTTCCGCACGCGGTGACGCGCGACTCATGGGAGCCAGCATAATCCAACAACATATTCAAAAAGAACGGGACAAACAGATTCATATCACAAAGGGGGATGAGGGCTGCCACAGAGATTTTTGCGTTCATCCCGCTATGACTGCGTCCCTTGAAACCCTATTGATCAAGGTGGAGAAGCGTGCGTAAAGTCGCTGAGCTAATCCCCTTGAAAAAATGGGTGGAAACGACAGACGATACATTCCTAGGGACACCCCAATACATGTCCCCCGAAATCCTAATTGGCCAACCCTGGACAATAGAACTAGGGATGCATTATGGAAAACTGTATCAGCACATGAGTGAGAAGCTAGGGCATGAGTATGAATGGGTTGATACCCTTTACACAGGTCCGGTGTATCGAAAAAATACGCTTATGGAATGGCTGCGTGATCTGTTCCGCAGATTGAAAAGAAGGATGGGATTCTAATGGGTCGTGCTTTAATAAATATGACGGGGAAGACTTTTGGTCCTATGAAGATCATTTGTCTTTGGGGGGTTCAGTCAGGGAACCTCGCTTGGATTTACTGGTGCCGGAATTGTGGATCAGTAAGCAAACGCTTAGGGACAACTTTTAGAAACGGGCAACAGGGAACGAAGTGTCCTGCATGTTTACGAAGTAATTCTAGAGGGTCGTGGGCTTGCCCAAAACCCGAAACCGTAATGGTCGAGATTTTGATGCAAAGCAAACCTCCCGAACAACACCATCCACGATGCGGGGTTTTGCAAACAAAGCATCCTGCGTGGTTTACTAAACGTCTAGAAAGATGTAGCACAGAAGAATTGCATTATCTGAACAACGCCGTGGTGGCTGAAATAGCAAAACGTAAGTGAGCATCGGTTCAAGACTGCGCGAACAAGTCACTACAGAACTTTACCGATTCCAGATACGGGGGGTTCGTTTCGTAGAAGCCTGTGAGGGCCGTGCTCTCATAACTGACGACATGGGCTTGGGGAAGACGATTCAGAGCCTTGGGTGGGCTGCTATACACCCTGAGGCACGTCCTGTAGTAATCGTTTGCCCCTCCTCTCTCAAATACACTTGGCAAAGGGAGCTAAAAAAACACGCAAATATCAGTTCTTACATCTGTGACAAAGGCGTTCCCACAATACAGGAATTGGATGCGAGACTCCGAAAGCGTTTGTCTGATCTAAGGAAGCGCAAACTAAGCCCTCTTAGGAAACACAGACTGGCGATTAAAGCAGCAAGGCAAGCGACCAAACGTAGGAAAGAAGAAGTCCGCCAAAAGATCAGGGAAGCCAAAAAGCACGACTTCCTGATTTGCAATTACGAAATCCTATGGGATTGGATTCCTGTCTTTGACACGATGAGCCCTCAATTGCTCATTATCGATGAATGTCACTATGTTAGCAACAGGAAGGCTAAGCGCACAAAGGCGTGCAAGCTATTGTCCAAATGGGTCAAGTATGTAATAGCCCTCTCAGGAACACCTATTGCAGGCAAACCAGGACAATTCTTTCCCGTTCTACAAATGGTCAGGCCCAAAGAATTTCGTTCGTGGCTCTCTTACGCCATGGAATATTGCGATCCTAAAAAGGGGTGGAAAGGTCGCATGGAATTCACTGGAGCTAGTAACCTTGAAGCTTTGCATGAGAGGCTTCAAGACATCATGATTCGACGCATGAAACACGAAGTCCTCAAGGAACTTCCTACGAAACAGCGCACCATCATTCCGCTCGACATCACCAACCGAGTGGAATATGAAAAAGCAGAAAATGATTTCCTCTTGTGGCTCGCAGGGGTCAAAGACAAGGATGCTGTTAAGCGCGCAGCACGGGCAGAAGCTATATGCAGACTGAATTCCCTGAAAATCTTAGCAGCCCAAGGGATTCTTTCACATGCTGTCAAATGGATCCAAGATTGGTTGGCTAGCAGTGATCAAAAACTTCTTGTGTTTGGAATACACAAAGTCATCCTGAAGGTTCTGAAGAAAGCTTTTCCTGATGCGGCAGTAGTCGACGGATCGGTAAAAGGGAAGAAACGACAAAAGGAAGTTGACCGTTTCCAAGAAGACCCAAAAAGTCGATTGTTCCTAGGACATCTGAAGGCAGCAGGACACGGGCTGACTCTGACCGCTGCATCCAATGTCGTGTTTGTGGAATTAGGTTGGGGTCCTGGGGAGCACAATCAAGCTGAGGACAGAGCGCTACGCATCGGGCAAACCGAAAACGTAGATGTCTATTATCTTGTTGGGAAGAACACAGTAGCAGAGACTCTCCTAGGCTTCATAGAGGAAAAGGATGGAGTATGCGCACAAGTTCTAGATGGAAAGCAAAGTGGAGGTATGGCTCTGCTCCAGGCTTTCCTATCGGCAGTCGACCGACCGACATACAAAATAGTTCCTTTGAAAAGGAAAATGGTCAGAGTGAGGATGAAATGAATTATCGATTCATTATTAACGTAGAATTCGAATACCCTAATTTGGAGCCTGTGGCATTGAATAAATACGCGCGTAATTTGGTAACAGAGAAAGGTTTCACAATTGTCGATTCCGATCCTATTGAAGGTGGAGGGATCAAATATGATTTGGACCTTGGGGTGGCTGTTGTGTCATTCTGCTGCGCGAAAATACAGTGCTGAACTTCGTCCGGTTTGCTCAAGACCATAATCTTCCTTACACTTCATCGGGACACCACCATTGCAGCACAGGATGGGTTCAGACGCATTGTCCTTTTTGTGCGGGAGGGCACGAGGGATATCATTTAGGATTTAACCTATCGGGCGGTTATTTCAACTGTTGGCGTTGCAGTCGACTCAAGCATGTAGACGTGATTAGAGCCCTTGCTAGGGTCTCGGAGGAGCAAGCTAAGCGAATCCTGCGCAAGTATAACGATGGAAAGAAAGGGCACAAAGAAGCCCCCAAGGTCCGCAAGCGAAAACTAAAAACCCCATTCGATACGGGCCCCCTTGAATTTGTCCATCGGAAATATCTGAGAAGCAGGGGTTTCCCACGTTCCATAATTACAGAGTGGGAATTGAAGGGAACGAGACACCTGTCCGATCTATGGAACTGGCGTATTGTTTTCCCGATCAAAACCGAAAACGATCTGACTGTAGCCTGGTGCGGTCGTTCAATTCACAAAACAGTCAAACCAAAATATCGCATGACGGACGATGTTGATTGTTTGGATGACCCGCAGAATTTCCTATATGGGATGCACAAAGTGCCTGGGGACTCTGTGATCATTGTCGAAGGTCCCGCGGATGTCTGGCGCATGGGTCCAGGAGCTTGCGCAACGCTGGGGATTGACTGGCACTCTCCTCAAGCGAACCAACTGCGACGATTCCAAAACAGATTTATCATGTTCGACCCGGGGAAAGAATCCCAAAGACGGGCCGCTGATTTAGCAGATTGGCTCTCATACTATCCAGGTCAAACAGAGATCATTTCTGGACTCCCTTGTGACCCGGGCGACCTTCCCACAAAGATGGTGAAGAAGATCCGACAAGAACTGTTAGGAGTTGAATGAACGAATATTTTAGAAAACTGTCCTGCTTCAATAGTGGACAGTGGTTCATGTTTCCAATTGATTTCCTCCGACTGATGTCCGAGAAGGAATCGATTCTATTGGCGTATTTGATTAATGTGGCAGGTATGCGAATCGCAGCCGGACATCATGACAACCACTATTTCAAAATGCAAACTAAGCCCCTCACAAAGAAAATAGGGTGGTCTCGCGCCAAGACAGAACGCATAATTAAATCACTGGAAACGGGCAAATGGATCAAAACTGAGGTGCGTGGGCACAAGCGTTCAAGGTGGATTTTGGTTGACGCACATTCACTATATAAACGACTTTCCAATGTGTCAGAACCAGCACATTGCAATGTAACAGAACTGACACATTTGAATGTGTCAGTAGTGACACATCCTATACTACTACGTAGTATTAAGAAGAACTCTAAAAGGAAAGAACACTGTCGCAACTGCGTTGCGACCGATTGGGATTCTTTTTCTTCTCGCCTGGAGCAGAGCATAAGGAAAATCAGAACGATACCTAGAAACGCCACTCTAGCGCATTGGCCAATGCAAATTAGAAAAGTCCATACGCTAGATAAAGTCTCTCCAAAAAGAATAGAAGAAGTCCTGACCTGGTATTGTAAGATTTTGGGAAAAGAAGGTGACCCCAATTCAAGTCGTAAATATACTCCGGTGGTTTGGTCTGGAAATGCTTTCCGATCCAAATTCACAAAACTAGAAGATGCGATGGAACGTCGGAGAGCAATAAACCAACCCGCAACAAACCCCCAGAAAAAGAAGCCTGAGGCAGAGAAATATCATGATCGGTTCTATTCTGAGGGCGAGGACGGTTAAGGCATGCCTCTGAGACGCAATCTCAAGCCCGTGACAACGCTAGAGGGCTCGATGCGAGGAAAGATGCCGAACCCCACTTACGAAACGCTCTCAGCGGCTCTAAGGGGGCCCTAAATTATGGACAGGAAGAAAGTAGACTCCAACAGGGAACGAAGATTACTCATTGCTCTGATCATGTCTAAACCTTTTTTGGCTCAGGCATCTTCTGTTCTAGATCCTTCTTTGATTGATGCCCCACATTTTAGGCAGATTGCAGAATGGTGTTTGGATTATTACCGGGAGTATGGCAAGGCTCCTGAATTACACATTGTTGATCTATACAACGCTTGGGCTGAGGAAAACGAAAACACATCTTTAGTAGAAAGTATTCACGATTTTCTGGAAGCCTTATCTGAGGAATATGAGAAAGAAATTCCAAAGGACGAATTCAACGTTCCGTTCCTCATCGATCAACTAGGGCTTTTCCTTTCCCACAGGCAGATGAAGAAACTCCACGATGATATTTCCTACTCGCTTGTCCAGGGGGAATATAAAGAAGCTGAGAGTTTGGTCACAGCATACAAGTCAGTCGAAGTAGGATTGGGGTCAGGGTTTGATCCATTGAATGATAATGAAGTTTGGGAGAGGGCTTTTGCTGACCCTATGAAACCATTGATAGAATTCCCTGGGGCTGCTGGAAGTTTCTTCGCTCATTCTTTGCAAAGAGATTCTTTGATAGGTATTCAAGCTCCCGAGAAAACAGGGAAAACAATGTGGTGCGTCGAATTTGTTTGGCGTGCTTTGCGGCAACGAAAGAAAGTTGCTCTTTTTGAGGTAGGGGATTTGAGTGAGAGTCAAATTGTATTGCGTATGGGTGTCCGTTTCGCTGACCGTCCTTTGTGGAAACGTCTCTGCGGTGACATCCCAATTCCATCCCGCATCAGAAAGGACCCGGATGAAGATGCTGGATACTCTGTCATTTCTAAAAAGGCAAAACGAAATATACCATTGACAAAGAGGGCTGTTTTTCGGGGGAGAAAAAGATTCAGAAGGGCTAACGGGCTTGGTAAAAAAACATACTTGATGACTTCTGTTCACTCCCTCGGATCTATCTCAGTCCGAGGTATTGAGGCTGTATTGGACCAGTGGTTGGTTGAGAGAGAATTTATACCAGATGTAATCGTGATTGATTACGCAGATATTCTGGCGCCCGAAGATTCTAAGAAACAGGGACGGGATCAAATAAATGACACGTGGAAAGCTCTGCGCAGACTGAGCCAGGAACGTCATGCCTTGGTCATCGCTCCTACTCAAGCTGATGCTGGGACATACTCTCAAGAGATAACATTACAGACAATGAAGAACTTCTCAGAAGACAAGCGCAAACTAGGGCATGTGACAGGAATGTTTGCTTTGAATCAGAGCCCTGCCGAAAAAGATATGAATGGGATGCGACTCAATTGGATTGTGCTTCGTGAGGCCCCATTCAATATTCGAAGGTGTCTGTATGTAGGCACCTGTTTTGCCCTAGGACGGGCTCTCTGTTGTTCAACACTGTAGGAGAGAAAATGCAAGTATCATGGGATGTCAAGGAGGGAGCACAGAGGGTTGAGGCTGTGTCTCATGTGTATGGTTTCAGTCCTGGGGAACCCGCAGGATTCTTTTTGGTATGGTGGAAGGGTTGGGAACTCATTCATGTTTCATTGTGCATCCCTTACCCACATCTCCCAGGAGAAATCTAATGTCTAAGCAATTGGAACAGGCATATCTTGGAACGTTGCAGCAGGAAATGGAGCATGCCCGACGGTGCGAAAAATGTAATTGTAAACTCAGCGAACATGGTCCGGGTCTTTTGTGTTCAGAATTTGTTGGTCCTCCTAGGAAACATTACAAAATAAACGAAGTAATCTATTCTATCCAAGGTGGGGGGCTTTGCACGGGAAAGGCTGCCATTTTCATCAAGTTTTCCGCGGAGCATGATCCCGGTGTTTTGTTGGAAGCTCAGACCATCCGTGTTGCTGTGGAACAACAGACAAAGATTTTCGATCCGCGCGTCAAACCAATAATTGCTTGCACGGGAACGGATCCTAACCTGCAGATTGATTCCGAATTTTTCTACGTTTTCCGAGACTATTTCCTCACGATGGAAACAAACGGGATCGAATGGAACGATGTGATGAGGGCTTTCCATCTCCTCACCGTTTGCCCAAAAAGGGTGGAGGGATGGTGGACTGACTGGCGATCTTACGTTGTTCGGTCCCACATGAATCAGGGGATTGTCATCAAGGTCGTATACGATCCTGATAATCCAGACATAGATGCTCTTATGCGAATGGCTCTGGAGACTCCATGCGCAGCACGATACCTCCAGCCACTAGAGAATAAGGATGGGAAAACCAGGAATGTCAAGGACGTTGTTCAGGAAATTATGAGAGATCCCAGGTGGTGTTTGTCCTTGATTTAAGGATTTAGAACAAGAGAAATTTAATTTGTTTTCAGCCCTTACTGTCGGTTCCGGTTGTTATAATAGAGGCAGAAAGCAGGACACATGTTCGTAATCGTTTTCGACAACAACATTCTCGCCACCCGCAACACCTTGGAGGAGGCTTTCGTTGCCCTTCGCAACCTCCCTGGCGCATCCCTTATGCGATGCCGCGACTTTATCGCCCTCAATATGGGGGCATAAGGGGCTATAAAGTAAAGACATAGGACGAACAAACAAATTTCTCATATTTACACAGCAGAACGGCATTTGTGTCGTATAACAAACCAGCGAGTAAGCAATTCCGCTTAACACAAAGGAGAATAGAATGGCTGCTACCAAGAAAACGATTATGTCCCTGTTGGACAAAGTCGAGGAGGAATACGACAAGGGTGATAAGGTCGCGGACCTGAAGAAGAAGCTGAAGAAGGCCATCGAAAAGGGCAAGAGCCCCAATGCTCAAGTCTCCACCCTAGAGACAGAGGCATTGAAGGAACTCGGTTTTGAGGTGGTTGTGGACAAGAAGAACAAGGACAAGAAGGGTAAGAAGAACAAGGACAAGAAGGCTGAGACCCCTGCTGAGGCTCCTGCCGCAGAGGAGAAGGCCCCAGCCAAGAAGGAGAAGAAGGGCAAGGGAAAGGCCAAGGAGGAGAAGCCCGCTGAGACTCCAGCCAAGGCAGAGAAGCCGAAGAAGGACAAGAAGAAGGACAAGAAGAAGGACAAGAAGAAGGAAAAGGGCAACCGCTCCCCGCACGGTGCAGCCAAGAAGTTCATCCTCAAGTTCTTCAAGAAGAAGGAAAAGGGCAAGCCTGGGGCGATGGCTGAAGCCTTCCGAGCAAAGTATGATCTTGCAGAGAGTGCCAAGCAAGGCTTCCTGAACACCCTGCGCAAGGCTAGGACTTCTGATGAGGGTTTGGGATTCCTGCTTTATCTCACGACCGATGCTGAGGGCAAGCGCGCCCTCAGCAAGGACAAGAACGCTGAGCCATATGTTCCTCAGGCTCAGCGAAAGAAGCCAAAGGCAGAGGATCCCCCGAAGAAAGACAAGAAGGGGAAGAAGAATAAGAAGGACAAAAAGAAGAAGGGCAAGGACAAGAAAAAGAAGAATGACAAGAAAAAGAAGAAGGACAAGAAGGGTAAGGGCAAGAAGAAGGACAACTAGTTGAGAGGGGAACGTCGGGTGAGGATTTCCGATGAGGATTTCCGCCCGCAAGAACGGCGCCCGGCTGACCCTCGCTCAATCCAAAAGATCCACTTTTAATACTGGTCGAGGGAGCAGACAACATGCCATGAGCGAAACGGTAGTCGGCGCTCTGCTCAAAGGCCGACAGATAAATGTGTTTGTTAACATCACCCGAAACCCAAACGTCAAAGGGGCGAGTCGCTTAATTGTGGCTCGCCCCTTTGCTTTGCGATAACACAAAGGGCAAAGATGACTTTCGATGACATGGAACACCCTAAGACTTTCCTACCAGGCATCAAGGCTATTCAAACCGTTATTACACCGGCGTGTAGAAAAATGAGGACAGACGAAGGTGCTGCGGAAGAGGCCATCAAACGTGTCAAAGAAGAGCTTCTTCTTTGTTTGGAAGGGTGGCCTGAAGATGCGGAGGCCACTTTCCATATAATTCTTACGGTGGATAGATTGGGAAGATAATGAAAATCAACAGGAAATCTTTTCTCAAGGCTCTCACAGTTGCTGCTGTCGGGTTAACGAAACGACCTATCCTTGAACAGTCTGACTCATTCATTTTTACCAAGGAGAACATCATCACATTCAATGGGGAGATCCTGACCAGGAGTAGAAATCCGCTCGACATTCAAGGCGCCATTCCAGCCGAGGACTTGCTAAAGATCCTTGGGAAAATGCCAGACGAAGAGGTAGACATTTCGATCAAAGGGGAGGAGTTGATTGTCAAGGGGGGCAAGCGCAGGGCCGCAGGGATCGCTTGTGCCGCCAAGGTTGATCTTCCCTATGGCGACGTCCCCAACCCCAAGAAATGGATGGAGGCTCCCGAAGGTTTGATGGTGATCCTGTGTCAGGCTGCCCGTGTTTGCGGACATGATGAGAGCCAGCCGACAACCACAGAAGTTCATGTAACAGAAGACCGGATTGAGTCCTGTGACAACTTTCGCCTTTTCCAATACAAAATAGAGACAGGCTTCTTGAAGGAAGCCTTGATTCCTGCTGCCTCCATTGATGCTCTGTCCGGCTTGGAATTCGTTTTTGTGAGTCAGAGAGGAGGCTGGATTCATTTCAAGAATTCAGAGGATAGAGTAATTTCCGTTCGATGCTCTACAGGAGACTACCCGAGCCTGAAAGAGCTATTGAAAATCGATGATGCCCAAAAGGTGACTCTGCCTAAAGACCTTAGTGAAATTTTGAGTAGAGCAGAAGTCATGCACGAAGCAACCTACGATGCGATGGTAAGCATTGCGATCGATGAAGGGAAACTAACGCTGAAGGCATCGAAGGAAACGGGGTGGTATAAGGAAACAAAGAAGGTCAAGTTTTCTGGTGACCCTTTGAGGTTTCAAGTCCATCCAAAATTCCTGGCTGACATGCTGAAGAAGACAAACGAGGTAATGATCGGAGGGAACAAAATGCGCTTGGAAGCTAGCAATGCTGTATTTGTTGTTTGCTTGGAGATAGACGAATGAAAATTGGCGATAGGGTGATTGCAACAGGACCACCTATGGATCCTGTAGAAGGGGAGAGTCTTTTCCCAAAACAAGGAACCATTATGACTGTGGTGGGTATCGGGAATTTCAGTGCGGGTTGTAAATGGTTTGAAGGACAGGAACTAAAGGGGGCCTGTTTTCTGCAAGAGAACCTCAAATACGCGGAGGATGAAGATGACTGACCGAACCAAAAACATTCTGAAAGAATTGGCTGCATGGTGTTTGCTTTGGCTCACGCCTCTAGCCATTATGGGATGGTTTTATTTGGGACCTTCTCATCCAAATACTAGGGCTCTTATTTTGTGTTTGGCTGCCTCTTGTTGTGTTGCTGCCTGTCACATTTATCCAACCCAGATTGACGAAAAAGATGCTTGATCGTTTGTTTCCTTATTTCGGAAGCAAGAGGAAACTAGCACCTCTTTACCCAACACCTCGTTACGATACCATCATAGAACCTTTCGCAGGTGCGGCAGGGTATTCATTGTTTCATCATCATAAGACAGTGATCCTTATAGAAAAAAGTCCTGTGCTTGCTTCATTGTGGAAATGGCTCATCAAAGCCACGCCGGATGCGATTCGAAGCCTACCACATGAAATAATTGATTTACGAGAGAGGGATGACTTAACTAAGGATGAGAAAAGCCTGATAGGATTTTGGCTCAATAACGGGAGTTGTGCTCCCCGCAATATTCCTTCAGCTTGGGCACGTTCGGGCAAGGCCCGTCATGCTTTCTGGGGGGTTGAAGTCCGTTCAAGGGTTGCCAAACAAATAGGACACATCAACCACTGGACAGTCTCAGAAAATGATTACCGTGGGGCGCCCCAAATAGAAGCCACGTGGTTTATTGATCCGCCATATATCAAAACGGGAAAACTATATCCTTTTGGGTCCAAAGAAATTGATTATGAAGAGTTGGGGGAATGGTGCCGTAATCTTCCTGGTCAAGTAATCGTTTGTGAAGAAGAGGGAGCTGAATGGCTTCCCTTCAGACCCTTTAGCAATAACAAAAAAGGGGGAACGTTGGGCGCAAAACGATTTCGGGAAGTGATCTGGACATCGGATCCTGCGCGACCAAAACCAAAAGGATTTTTCCCTGGGGGTATGGTTTGAAAGCGTTCTTTAATCCTAGCGCTTGGCAGGCTGGTCCTAAGCAAAGGTCAAGACTCCCACAGTGCGGACGTTGTGGCCTCTATAAGGACTGCTACAGCCCTAAAATGAAGCCAACCGGGAAAGGCAAGCGAAGCATCCTTTTCGTCGCTGAGGCTCCCGGACGTGAGGAGGATAAAAGGGGAACGCAACTCATAGGCAAGAGCGGACAGAGACTGAGGAAAGAACTAAAATCTCTGGACTTTCGGCTGGATGATGGCCTCAAAACAAACGCCATAATCTGTCGGCCTCCTAAAAATAAAATGTCCGATCTCTACATTGATTGCTGTCGTCCTAATATTCTGAAAACGATTCGCAAGCTTCAGCCCTCAGTAATTGTGCTGCTAGGGGGATCAGCAGTCAAAGCCTTGATGCCAACAGAAAAGGAAGATTCAAAAGGAGGGATTGGAAGATGGGCAGGGTGGAATATCCCATCCCACGAACACCAAGCCTGGATCTGTCCCACATACCATCCATCGTTTTTGCTTCGGATGGAGGATCCCGTTCTTGATTTGTTGTTCCGCCAACATCTGGAACGTGCGATCGAATTGGAAAATGTGCCGGTCCCGAGTGAATCTCTGGACGTCCTGAAAGAACAAATTGATTTGATTCTTTCTCCAAGCACAGCACGAAAGAAACTCAAGGACCTTGCCAAGAAAAAAGGCGTTCTTGCTTTCGATTATGAGACTACAGGACTAAAGCCGGAAACCCCAAAGCAGAAAATCGTGTCCTGTTCCTTCTGTCTGGATGGCAAAGACACATTCGCTTTCATGATGGACGAATCTTTGGAGAGCCCTGTCTCCAAAATACTGCAGTCGAGCAAACTAAAAAAGGTCGCTGCAAATATGAAGTTTGAGGAACGGTGGACTGTTCGCAAGCTAGGTCACGCCGTTTCACCCTGGTATTGGGACACAGTTCTAGCAGCGCATGTGCTAGATAACAGAAGAGGGATCACGTCAGTCAAGTTTCAGGCTTTCATTTACTTTGGAATCGCTGATTATGACAAAGCGATCGACCCTTTCCTAAGCGCGAATGACAGTCAAGGGCTGAACAGAATACATGAAGTCCCTGTAAAGGAATTGCTTACATACAACGCGTTAGATTCACTTTTGGAATACAAAATCATGGAAAAGCAAAGAGAGATAATGTATGGGAACTGACATTACGGTTGAGGAAGACACGTCTGATTCTCTGCCTAGAGGGAAGCGCGAGAGGCTCCCCAAAAGGCGACCCAATGGGCCACAGGAAATCATAATCAAATCTGCAAAAGGGTATGTCAAAGCCTATCTAGACGTCGGACGATACCCCGACGGGCGCCCTGGGGAAGTCTGGCTGAATGTGGCGAAGGTCGGGTCTGACCTAAATAACTGTTACAACGCTTGGGCAATGACAGCCAGCAAAGCACTGCAGTATGGAATGCCATTGAAGGAATTGGCTGGGACGGTTCGAAACATCAAGGATCACTATGGTGGAAAGATGTTTCTGACCGACGAAGAAATAAGCAAAAACAAAGGCGTTGACTGTTCTTCTTTGTGGGATGCTGTGGGGCGCGTGCTTGAAATAGAGGCAGGAGAATAATGCCTGCGACCGTTGTCATGACCCTGACTCTGACTCAAGCACAAACGCTTGAAATTTTTATGGAAAAGCACATGTATCATGAGCCAGATTCCACTAAGAAAAAGCTTTTCACCCTGTATAGGAAGCTTGGGAAGGCCGTCGGTCTGACCCAAAAAGAAATAATGAGATGATCCCCTATACCAAAAAAGCATACAAACTATTTCATGAAGGTGCCATAGCCCTGACTGAAATTGAAACCAATGGAATACGAATAGACGAGGAATACTTAGACAAAGCGTTGAAGAAAACAGCTAAGAAAATCAAACGGAAAAAGGAAGCTTTGAAGTCTTCCGATGTGATGAAAGCTTGGAGGAAAAGATATAAAACAAAAACGAATTTCAATTCTCACGAGCAACTGGGTAAGGTCCTTTTCGATGTCATGGGCTATGATTATCCATTCGAAAAGACAGCAGGAGGACGTTACAAGACAGATGAAAGCACCCTGTCTGAAATAGACAATCCCTTCGTGAAGGATTACCTAGAAGTAAAGAAGCTGCAGAAGGCACATGGCACTTATCTAATGGGGATCAAACGAGAAGTCCAGGACGGGTTTCTTTACCCCTTTTTCAATTTGAACATCGCCCGAACTTTTCGATCTTCATCCGACAAACCCAACTTTCAAAACGTCCCTGTCCGAAATGCAGAAATGCAAAAGCTTGTGCGCAGAACCGTTTGTTCGCGTCATGGTTTTCATCTAGTTGAGATTGATTATGGGGGTGTTGAGGTTCATGCCGCAGCGGGCTACCATAAAGATCCAAACATGATCACGTATCTTGAGGACAGCACAAAGGACATGCACCGAGATGCAGCCATGTTATGCTTCAAACTGAGCCCAGAACAAATGACCAAAGAGATTCGTTTCTACGGCAAAAATCAGTTTGTCTTTCCTGAATTCTATGGATCTTATTGGTTCGATTGCGCCCGAAACTTATGGAAAGAAGCACAACATCTGAAAATGGCAAATGGGAAGCCCCTGATAAAACATTTGAAAAAACAAGGAATCACAGAGCTAGGAGACCAAGATCGGAAGGGAAGTCCTCGACCAGGAACCTTTGAAGCTCACATCCAAAAGGTGGAAAATCGTTTCTGGAAAGTCGATTTCCCGGTCTATGCACAATGGAAAAAGAAGTGGTATGCGGACTATCAAAAGAAAGGATGGTTTGTCACTAAGACCGGGTTTATATGTCAAGGATACATGAAGAAGAATGAAGTTATCAATTATCCTGTGCAAGGCTCAGCCTTCCATATTCTTTTGCAGGCAATCATTTGGCTGCAGGCAGAACTAAAACGCCGCGGCATGCGGTCAAAAATCATCGCACAAATCCACGATTCAATCCTAGCTGATGTCCCAGAAGATGAAATACATAAATTCTTAGTCTTGGCCCATCGTATAATGGTGATCAAGCTGCGCAAGCATTGGCCCTGGTTGATAACACCTCTAGAGATTGAGGCAGAGGTGGCACCACTTAACGGAAATTGGCACGAGAAAGAAACTGTTGCTATTCCATCATGATGGAATGGATATGCCCTTTCACAGAACAAGACTGCAAACGGGTGTATTGTAACCAAAGGGCAAACCTAAGGGCATTTGGAAGCACTTCGGGAGCAGGTTATTATTTGAATGGTCAAATAAAAAAGGAAGATTGTGGAAGGGTTCGTATGCAATGTGGACATGGAACTTGTGGGCTTCCCGAGGGAACAATGTTTTGTCGTCATGGCCACGCAACTATGTTAGTCCCTGCTCCTAGTGCAGGACCAATGTGGGTTCAAGCTATAGGACGGGGTTGCTGTCCCTTATGCCAGCAAGATCCTGTTGGGGTCCCTTACAAGCCAGGAGAGAAATAATGGAAACAAAAACGGATAAGAAAACAGACCAAACCATCGAAACCCCCACAATCAAACCCCGACACATTGTAGAAAACAACCGTGACGGAACACCAAAAGATACAGCCCTCTGCGGCTTTCTTTGGGACCGTTTGAATGTGGCTCACAATGGTTCAATCTGTCAGGAATGCGTGGACATACAAAAAACTAACCCTCGTTGGAGTTGAGGAACGATGGAACTGTATAAGAAATACCGCCCTAAGAAACTCTCTAAGATGATCGGGAATGAGGAGACAGTAAGCGCGCTAAAAAACATGCTCAAGAAAAAGACTCTGCCCCATACCATTCTTTTCTCTGGTCCATCCGGATGCGGAAAGACTACGCTAGCGAGGATCCTTCGTCGCGAATTGAATTGCAATGCGATGGATTGGACAGAATTAAATTGTTCATCCTCGCGTGGCATCGATACGATCCGCGACATCATAAAACACATGAAGTTGGCTCCTACCGGAGGGTCCGTCAGAATCTGGCTCCTGGATGAAGTTCATCAACTATCAAAGGATGCACAGCATTCTTCATTGAAGATGTTGGAAGACACTCCAGCCCACGTCTACTTTTTCCTTTGCACAACAGAACCGCAAAAGCTTCTGAAAACGATTAGGACCCGGTGTTGTGATATGCCTGTGGTCCTGCTGAAGGACAAACAAACCACGAAGCTCATCAAGCGTGTAATGCGACAGGAGAGCCTCAAAATCTCAGACGATGTTTTGCTCGACCTGGTCGAAGCAGGGGCAGGTAGCGCACGACAGACACTCGTATGGCTCGACAAGATTGCGAACCTCCCCGAGTCAGAACAAGCGAACGCACTAAAGCAACCTTTGGAAGGACAGGAATCCACTTTGCGTTTGTGTCAGGCTTTGTTTGATCGCAAAGGCGCCAGTTGGCCCAAGGTTCGAAAGTGTCTTTTAGGACTGACGGATGAATCGGAAAGGATCCGATGGGCAGTGCTGGGGTATGCAACATCAATCCTATACAAAACAAAGAGTCAGATTGCTTATGATGTGATCTGTGCTTTCGAAAATAACTTTTACGACACGAAGCGAGCGGGGTTAGTCCGCGCATGTTACGAGGTTGTGTTCGGAGATAACTAAAGAGGAGAGCACAATAATGGATGTCTCACTAGAGGATCAACTCCACGATCGTTTGAATGGATTCAAACCTTCAAATCCTCTCATTTCGAAAATGGAGCTGAAAAAGTTACTGGGAAACTTGCAGGATCTAAGAATTGAAACCCAAAAACAAGACAGCAACATCGATTATCTTAAAAGCGAACGTAAGAGAATCTTAGCTAAATGGAGCTATGCTATCGAACGTTTAGAATTGGTAAAGAAAGCAACAAGCCGGCTTGTTGAGGGAATTGGAAACGCGGTAAAAGATTCAAAAGCAGATCAAATGGAATGCAGAAAAGAACTATACAAACCATGAATAACGAATTTGAAACCGATCACAAGATTGATCCTCATCAACTAGATGTCGAAGCGACTCTACAGGCTGAACGTTTTTTCAAATGGGCTAAGCGTGCTGTTGAAGCAAAGGTTGCTGTCGACAAAACAAAATTCAAAATGGAAGTTGTTGAGGCTCAGCTTCAACTTGCTGTCCGAAAAGATCCAGACAAATACAACCTTCCCAAAGTGACAGAGGCCACAATCAACGCCACTGTAAAGGAGCATCCTGAATACAGGAAGGCTGTGAAGAAATGGCATCAGGCGCGGGAAGAAAGCGCGATGCTTGACAAGGCTGTCATGGCTATGGAAATGAAGAAACGAATGTTGGAAGCTTTGATAACACTGCATGGTCAGCAATATTTTGCGGGTCCTTCCTCTCCTCGCAATCTAGGAGAGGCGTGGCTAATGCAGCAAGAGCAAGCCGAAAAAACAGTCAACAAGAGACCAAAGAAGCGGAAACGGAAGCGCGTGAAATGACAATGATGCAAGTGATTATTATGGGTTTGGTTTTCACGCTTTGGTCTGTTTTCTGGACATACATAATAGCTCGCATGGTAACGCGAGCCGTGATCAGGAGTCTGCAAGAAAGGAACAACTATGGGCAAGCGGAATAAGAGACGCAGGAAACGTGTTTCAAAAGATGACGTGCGGAAGAATGCAAAGAAGGGGGGAGGAGGTGGTTCTTGGTTTATCCTTCCTGATGGAGTTGAGGAATGGGCTCCTGAGAAGAAGGGCAAATACCGGATTGATGTTGTTCCTTATGAGGTGACTGATTCGGATCACCCTGACGAAGTGGAAGAAGGCAGCATTTGGTATAAGCGGATGTTTGTTGTTCACCACAACATAGGTCCAGAGAACAAGAGCATCGTTTGTCCACGATCCGTCAAAAAGAAGTGCCCTGTCCATGAAGAGAGGGACCGAATCAGCAGCGACAATGATGATGGTGACAGCGATGACATCATAAAGAAGCTCAAGGGACAGACATACTGTGCAATGAACATCTTGGATCCTGAAGATTCAGATCGTATCAAGGTTTTTTGTATGTCAACAGGCAAATTCTGGTCTTGTGATGCTGGACTCAAAACTGAGTTGCTTGAGGCTGACGATGAGAATTTGAGTTTTTACGACACTGAGGGAGGGAAGACTCTCAAGGTCAGATTCTCAGATGATTCATTCGCTGGACATGCCTTCATCAAAGCGACGAAGGTAGAGTTTGAGGATCGCGATGACATGAACGAGGACAAGACTCTTGCTAAGACAGTCAACCTTGACGAATTCTTGAATGTCCTTCCCTATGAGAAACTCAAAACGATGTTCCTCCAAGAGGAAGGGGATGATGATTCCGAGGACAAGCCCAAGAAGAACAAGAAGGAAAAGAAGAAGGACAAGGGCAAGAAATTGGAAAAGGCTGATCCCCCGAAGAAGGAAAAGAAGGGCAAGGGCAAGAAGAAGAAGTGTCCAGGGGGTGGCAAATTCGGAAGGGACTTTGAGAAGTTTGACGAATGTGATGAGTGTCCACATTGGGATGCTTGTGAGGAAGCCCACGATGACTGAAGCAAAACCGGGCATACCTAATCAAGTAATTTTGGAAGAGATGATGCTCAAAATCAATTTGCTTGACCGGGATGAACTGTCACGGGAAATACAAAGGCTGTCCGGTCTTGTTTCTCTTTACCGTAGAATTCGGATGATTCTTCCAAAACAGACCATCCCTGAAAAGCCGGTGGTTCCAAAAGCTCATCGATCTATGAGGCGTAGATGACAGACAGCAACGTAACCGTTCCCTCCCCTCATGAAGCTATTTTGGAAAACATATTAGGTCAAATCAAGAAGCTTGATCGTAGGGAATTAGACAAGGAGATTCGGCGCCTGCAGGATCTCCTGAGCTTGTATCGGAAAATGAGGAATACAATTCCTCGACATCACCGAAAGCGTCGAAAGCATGAAGAAAACGAAGACGATGAAGAAGACGAGGAACTGGATGCATTGCTCGATGACCTTTAACAGATAAATCCTGATCATGTTTGGTGGTGTCGGGTCCGGGGTCGGTTGTTTTCCGTCGGAGCGCCGGACCCGACACCCTTTAAAGGATGGTTGAATGGCAAAGCAACACTGGATTACAAAAATAGCTTCAGCCTTAGAGCCGAAAGAAGACACCCTAGGACCCTACCTCTCAACAGGATGCACCCTCCTAAATTTGGCTATCTCCGATGATCCTTTCGGAGGATTTCTTGCTGGAAAATACTACATCATCGTGGGGGATTCCACTTCGGGGAAGACCTTCTTTTCCATGACTTGTTTTGCAGAAGCGACAAGGAATGACGATTTCAAAGATGCCGATCTGATCTATGACAACATTGAGGATGGTAGGTTGATGAACGTTACCCGATTCTTTGGGCAACGTGTCGCGGACAGAATGAGAGCCCCTTCCACAGGATCAGATGGAGAGCCTGTCTACTCCCGCACCATCGAGGAATTCTATTATCACCTTGACGATGCCTTGGCCAAGGGGAAACGATTCATCTACGTCCTCGATTCTATGGACGGTCTCGATTGCGAAGATGACATCAAGAAATTCGATGAGCAGAAGAAAGCCCACAGGGGAGGGAAGAAGGCCAAGGGCAGCTACGGCATGGCCAAGGCAAAGGCGAACAGTATGGGGCTTCGCAAGGCTCTTGCGGGGCTTCGTGATACAGGGTCGATCCTGATCATTATCACTCAGACCCGAGACAATCCAAACGCTAGTATGTTTCAGTCAAACAAAACCCGGAGTGGTGGGAAAGCTCTGCGGTTTTATGCAACAGTTGAAATCTGGACTGCGTTGGGTGGCAAGATCAAGAAAACCATCAAGAAGAAGACAAGGAAGATAGGGGACAAGATCCTGATCACTCTGAAGAAAAACAGAGTGACCGGGAAGCTCCATCAAATCCAAACAGCTATTTATCCCAGCTATGGTGTCGATGACATAGGTTCCAATATTGATTACCTGGTTGAGGAGGACTGGTGGAAGAAGAGAAAGAACACGATTGATGCTGCAGAATTCAATCTGGAAGACAATCGGGAGAAGCTCATCAGAGCCATAGAGAAGAGTCCTAAGAAGGTGCGAAAGCTTGCGAAGGTGGTTGGCAAGTGCTGGCGCGCTATTGAGAAATCATGTGAGCTAAATAGGAAAGCAAGATACTAAATGATTTTTGAAAAACATTGGAACACATACAAAAAGGGGCTGCCTCCCGGCTTGAAACCTGAAGGCGAGAAGCAATTGAAATTCATTTTTTATGCTGGTGCGTTTTGTCTGTTCAAAGAATTCATCATCATTGGACAGTCCCCATCCAACCCAACTCAATTTGCTGAGGATCGAGGAACATTAAATGCCTTCCATGAAGAACTTGTAAAGGAACTAGGTTTGTGAACAGTCTAATTCTGGGGGATTGTTTGGAGGCCCCCTTGCCTATTGATGCACAATTAGTTTATGCAGATCCCCCTTATGGACGGGGTTCATTAAGAGAAGGCAGAAGGGCATCCTACTCAGACATCCTTTCAGGAAAACCATATCAAAAATGGCTTGTTAAACGTTTGAGGCGTGTTTTTTCAGTAGTCAAAGAAGGATGGCTGTGTCTCCATCACTGTCCCGAAATGGATCCTAAAATTCTAGTTGCTTTGGAATCTTCATTTGGAAAAGTGTATGGACAAATAATATGGCAGGATGCTTGGGTTTCCGGCTTCAAATCAAAGGCACAATTCTGGCCAAGGGTTTTTGATGTTCTGCATTTTTGGCGTGTTGGGAATCCTCATTTTGAGGTGTCCCTACACAATGCGCCTGAAGGATACAAACGTTGGCTAGGAGGGGAAAGCAAAACCACAAGGCCCGACCCTAGCGTATGGATAGGTCCTTGGAGCCCTTCCCATGTAATAGGATCAAAAGAAAAAACGGGCTACCCCGATCAAAAACCCGTCAAATTATTGGAACGCATTATACGCTCGACCACTTTGGTAGGAGACACAGTAATAGATCCTTTTTGTGGATCAGGAACCACGGCAGTGGCATCTAAAAAACTTAATAGATTTTACCACTGCCTGGATCAAAACCCAAAAGCCATCAAAATAGCCAGTCGACGAATAAGAAAAACCCAACCAGGATTTGGAATATGATTTACGTCCCTCGCCCATATTGGATGCAGCATTCCCACCTTCAGTATTCAAACCGGAAGGCAGCACTTATTGTTTTAGTTTGGCCTGGGAAGCTTATTTGGTCTCTTGAAAAAGGGGTTTGGATGGTCCGGCACATGAAGGTGATTAAGAAGAAGCTCCGAACAGAATTGTTAGGAGTTGAATGACCTGGGTTCTCCTTGATCTGTCCTACCTCGCATACCGGGCGCACCATTCAGTGGGGTTTTTGGAATCGGCAGACGGGCCGACAGGGATCCTCTTTGGGTTCTTCTCGCAGTTGAGGATGATCTGTCAAGACCCTCTAGTGAATTCAAATAAGATAGTCGTGTTTTTCGATTCGAAGAAAAGCTACAGATCCAAAGTCTACCCTGAATACAAACGCAATCGAAGGAAGGACAAGACAGACGAGGAGAAAGAACAGATTTCCTTGATGTGGGATCAGGTGAAGCTTCTCCGAAAAAAGATCCTTCCTGACATGGGTGTTCAATGCCTTTCCCAAAAAGGTCTAGAGTCTGATGATCTCATAGCGCACGCTTCCCAATCTCTATTGGTTGAAGCATGTTTTGGTGATCCAGACAATACAGAGAAGGCTGTAATAATTACCTCTGATGGTGATCTCTATCAATGCATCCATCCTCGATGTCATTGGTATGATCAAGGCCGAAGGAAATACTATGATCCTGAAACGTTCCAGACGGCCAAAGGAATACACCCAGGCCAATGGGGGACCGTTAAGACGATTGCAGGGTGCTCATCTGATAACGTAGCTGGAGTCGTGGGGGTAGGCGAAAAGAGTGCAATTCAATTCTTGCAAGGAACACTCCCCAAAGAATACAAACGGTATCAAGCAATCATATCGGAACAAGGAAAAGAAATACGAGAAAGAAATAAAGAATTGGTGGTTCTTCCACATCCCAAAACAAAACCGTTTGAGATGAGAGCCCCAGTCTACAACGTGGATGCATTTTTTGAGTATTGTGAACGCTACGCCCTTCTATCATTCCTAAATAAAAGGGGTGGGTGGAAGAGGTTTTTCTTAGGGAATGCACATCAAGTTCGAAAACGCGGTGAGAAGAAAAAATGATTTGTAAAGAATGTGGTGAGGACCGTCGAGTAGGGGCTTCTGGCATGTACAAATCATGTCACCTGAACGCCAACTGTATTCGTTGTCAAAGGTTCGATGCTCCCAAGGCAATAAATGGTCTCTGCAATCCGTGCTACTGGGCGTGGAGCGAGCGCACTACAGCCGATTGGAATGCATTCTTGAAAGAAAAGAAACATGGCTAAATGGATTTTTTAGCAAAAGCAGGACTCAGAGCATTGACCTCTAGTGAATTCGGAATATTGGATGACGGTGAGCTTAAGCATTTGGGAACGGCTGTGGCTAGAGAATACCTGAGACGGATCGAATCTAGGACAGATTTAACACAGGGCTCTTGTCGTCTTTTTCCGGGTTGCGGTTGCAATATCAATTGTCAGCCAACAGACCCGGTTTACAAAGAGGCTCTTAAAAAGGCATCAATATGGCATGTCGAGGAAGCATATTAAATGGGTGTCGTGAAAATCAAACTAGTAAAAAGAAACAAGGCTAAGCGGAAAGGCAGAGGCAAAGGTTCTTCCTTTGAACGAACTATATGCCGTGAGCTTTCTCTATGGTGGACTAAAGGGAAGAGGGATGATATTTTCTGGCGCACGAGTCAGAGCGGAGGACGCGCTACGATCCGCAGCAAAAAAGGCAAGAAAACATTTGGACAGTATGGAGACATTCAGGCGGTTGATCCTAAGGGTCAGCCCCTGATTGATCTTTGCACTATCGAAGCCAAACGAGGGAGCAACAAAATAACCTGTGCGGACATCATAGACCAGCCTGAAACCTACAGCAGGAAGGACAAACAAACAAGGCTACGCCCCACCCCTTGGGAAGGTTTCATCACTCAGGCGGAAAGACAGGCGAAAGCAGCAGGGACTAGATTTTGGATTTTGATTCACAAACGTGATCGAAGGAACACAGTCATCTTCCTTCCATTTCCTTTGGTGGGTTTGTTGTGCTCCTACGGCTCATCCATTTTAAGGTCTGATCCACGATGCTCTGTTATTATTGAAAAACGGTATGTGTTAGGAATACCTCTAGAAGAATTCACTTCCAGAGTCTGCCCAAAACACATTCGCAAAGCAGCCAAAGAAAAAGTCCGAATGGTTATTGTGAGGAAAAAATGACCAACAAGACAGACAGAAAACGATGGAAGAAAGAACGCAAGGAACTATCAAAAATTGAGGTTTTTCATCTGCCTGCGGTCTGTTTGGATTCCTCCCCGCGGTTCGAAGTAATACAAACACTCCTCAGAATCGCAGGAACATGGCCCCTCAACATGGACCTTGCTAAAGCAGCGATAGAACTGGCTGCATACAATGATCGCGTTGCCCATCTCCTCATTCAAGAGGTGGTGAATGAGGATTACAAAACCCTATTGAAAGGAAAATAAAATGGAATTGACCTTTGATGTTTTGCGAGAAAAGAATGTTGCCAGATGTGAACAAGTGTTTCATCCCTTGGACAGTTGGAGCCCGACCGATTGGGCATGTGCTATGGCTGGAGAAGCAGGGGAAGCTTGCAATATCATGAAGAAGATGAGGAGAGGAGATGAAGGAAACTTCACAGAAGCACTCGCGAAGGAATTGGCAGATGTCGTGATTTATGCAGACCTTCTGGCTGCCCGTATGGGAATAGACCTGGGGGAAGAAGTCCTAAGAAAGTTCAACGAAGTTTCCTTGGAGAGGCTGTCGGATATTTATCTTCAGGTTGATGATGGTGGAGACCACATGATTGGTCGGTTCTTCCAATTTGCCCATCCTAATGGCTCAGTTGGGGTTATCAAACAAAGGGTCAGGGATTACTTCTACGGTCGATACTACTATGGAAAAGATAGGGACGGTGGATACATGACCTGCAGCACAGGACAATTGGATTTGCGAAACATCATTTGGATCACAAGAGAAGAATTCTTGAAGGTGGCGGACTGTTGTAGATCATCACAATGATGAGCATGGGTAATGGGGATCGTTCTATGGCGCAATGCTATGACCATATAAATCGGTTAATGGAATTGCATTCCAAACTGTCAGGACTCCAGCAACTCCGTGTATCAGAAGTCTGGTCCGAGGCCGATGTAAAGAAAGAATGGAATGCCTATGATGAAGAGGCAAATTCCCTCCTAGTGGATTTAGAGCGGGATCTGCTCGCAAATGATTAAATCCCTTCGAATCAGGAATTTCCAAAAGCACGAAAACCTCAAAATCAAATTCGATCCTCACGTTACCACAATCATTGGACCCTCGGACGTAGGCAAATCTGCAATCATTCGTGCCTTGCGATGGGTCGCCTTGAATAAACCGCGGGGAGATTCTTTCTTGCGCGAAGGGGCTGAAGAAGTCTCTATCACTCTGCGCACAACCGATCATGTCATCAAGAGGCGCAGGGGCAAAACCAATACCTACTCCCTCAACGGATCTAAATTCACTGCGTTTGGCTCAACCGTTCCAGATGAAATCGCTGATGTCCTGAACCTCTCTGATCTAAATTTCCAGGGACAGCACGACCCATCTGGATTCTGGTTTGCCATGTCTCCTGGGGAAGTCTCCAGACAATTGAATTCCATTGTGGATTTAGGGTCTATTGATTCCACCCTTTCTAATCTTTCCGCCATGCTTCGGAAGGCACGAACCGAAGAAGGGTTAATAGAAAAACGTATAGAAAAGGCTCGACATGAACGGGAGGAATTGAGAGAAGCGAAGAAAGCAGACAGAGCATTAAAAGAGGTAGAGGGTCTCGCTGCTACCTCAACTGAAAAAGCGCAGTGGGCTTTCCTGTTGCGCGTTCTCCTTACACGAGTGTCAGAGCATGCAAACACGATCAAGAGGGCAGTAGCGGGGCTAGGAGGAGCCCAAAAAGCGGTCAAAAAGGGTGAAGCGTGGGCAGGTTTGACTGAGAGGCGAGAAAGACTCTCTGAACTGGTGACGAAAGCATCGTGCGTCCTAGAAGATGCTGCGCAGGAAATCCCAGACATTTCCAAACTAGAATCACGTGGAAACAAATACACCAAGGCAAGGCGAAAGAGAATGAGTCTTGTCCGCTGCATAGAGGATCTCAAAAGGTCTAAGCGATTGGTGAAAACACAGAAGAAGCAGAAGCACGACATCGAAGATGAATTCCACGAAATGTTAGGTGAGATATGCCCAATGTGCGGATCGTTAACCCAGACCCCGTTCTAGCCATTGCCTGCTCCGATGTTCACCTGTCTTTGAAACCTCCTATTGCTAGGGCTCAAGAAAAGAATTGGCTTGAGGCAATGGGTAGACCTTGGACAGAGATCAAAAAACTATCATTTGAATATCTAGCACCTATCCTTTGCGCAGGGGATATTTTTGATCGATGGAATGCCCCTACTGAATTGGTGAATTGGGCGCTTGACAATCTCCCCGATATGTTTGCTATCCCAGGGAATCATGATCTTCCCGAACACCGAATGGAAGGGGAACATCGTAGCGCATATGGTGTCCTGGTTCGTGCTGGCAAAATCATAGATTTGAATAATGATCCTACCGAATGGAAGGCCCCGAACAAGAAAAGACTTTTGCTGTATGGGTTCCCATTCGGTGGAAAGGGAATAAAACCAGTAGAGGGTATGTATGATGATGCCCTGCATATTGCTTTGACTCACGAATACATGTGGATTCCCAGCACTCAATACCCGGGAGCACCTGAGGAAGGTCGACTCCGTAAAGAAGACAAGAGATTTGCTGGATTTGATGTTGTGATTGTTGGAGACAATCATGTAGGATTTGAGAAACACCTTTCCATAGGAACGAACGTTTTCAATTGTGGAACATTGATGCGGAGGAAAAGCAGCGAAGTGAATCTCACTCCCCAAGTAGGTTTGATTCACGCCTCTGGTAAAATCACTCCTTACCACCTCGACACGTCGAAGGATGTGATAACTGAATTGGTCGACCGTCAAGATGATGATTACGATGTAGGGGTTGCTTTGTTTGTTGAGGAACTGGCCGGACTCGAAGCAGCAGACCTTTCTTTTCGCGACGCAATGATGATAGCTTTGGAACGATCAAAGGTAAGTGAATCTGTCCGCAATGTGCTATTGGAGGCATTGGGTGAAAATTAGATTGGAAGAAGGACTCCCTTGGCAGGAGGTTGGCAACATTCGGAAGATTGCAGCCCTCCAAGCGGGGTCTAAGGGTGTTATTCTTTACACCACAGCAGGTGTAGAGATTTACATGAACACCATGGATCTAGCAGCCTTCTCTTTCCTGCCAGCGGAAGGTGTTGATGACTGAGGAAGAATTACGTGAGGAACTTTCGATTCGCGGAAATGTTCTTCTGACCCTTGTCATGCACGCTTTTGAGATTTTCACCGATTTCAGAGGACCCCCGGGCGGCCAATCAAAAATTCCTGGTTGGGTTGTGCAAGCCAAAGAGTTTTTCCAGGGTGTCCACGATGACTGAGGAAGATTGGGCGAAGGTCAAGAGGCTGGCCGATTTTGTCGGTTTAGACATGGATCGCGTAGGAACCGACGAGGTTAAAATACATCGTCGGTTCCATTCTCCAATGGTGCTCCCTCTTTATGGTGGTTTGCATTACTTGCTAGGGTATTCTGATGGTTGGGACGAGCGAGGAGAAGATGACGATGAGGAAGAAGGAGAGAAATTCTTGGAAAATCATGAGAAGCCTTCTTGATGACTGACCTTGACAAGCTAGCGAAACTAAAAAAGAAGACTGTGTCTTTGCAACGGGAAGCAGACAAAGCACAGGGTTCGCTCAATCAACTTTTGGCGCAATTGAAAGAGGAATTTGATTGTTCCGATTTGATAGAGGCGGAGGCTCTCTTAGTTCAATTCGAAACGGAAGAAAAGAAGGCAGCGAAAGCTTTCCGTAAGGCAATGGAAAAGTTTGAAAAGGAATGGTCTAATGCCACCCCTTGAGTTTATTGTTGGATATACCAGTGCGCGTGGTTTGACCGTTGTCAAAGAAGGATCATATCCACGCGTGGTGAATTATAAACTAACGGTGAAATGCCTACGTGGACACATCAGAAAAGTCTTCTCTCAAACTCTTTCCCAGGAACGTGGATGCAAAAAATGCTATTTAGAAGACTGCGCGGCGAAAAGAGCATCCAGGAAATGTCAATGGTGTTTGCGAACACCCAGAGAATTAAAATGGACAAGCCATGGAACTTCTAAGGAATGTCCAACATGCAACAAAACCGCGGAACGTAATGCCAGGCATGAATGCTGTGGCGCTCCGGTCAGAATCAAAGGACACCCACCCCATTTCTGCGGACAGATAATTGTATACCATGCTGGATAAGTGGCGAACCGATGTTGACCAGAAGCTTTCCCGGCTTTCGCTGGTCCGAGACAAGATCAAAGATGAGCGTGAAGCATTGCGTTCAGTTGAGGAGCGGGCTGATGCCGTTGAAAAAGCACAGGACCTTGCGCAACAAGTAGCAGCACAAATACAGAATCAAGCTCACGCACGTATTGCGGATGTCGTGAGCAAATGCCTGGAAACGGTTTTCGACAATCCCTACACCTTCCACATACGATTTGATAAAAAGCGTGGAAGGACCGAAGCCAAGCTTGTGTTTGAACGTGACGGACTAGAAATGGATCCGCTCAGCGCTGCAGGGGGTGGGGTGGTAAACGTAGCTGCTTTTGGCCTACGTCTGGCGTGTCTACTCCTCTCACGTCCGTCCCTGCGTCGCGTGTTGGTGTTGGATGAGCCGTTCCGATTTGTGAGTGTAGACCTTCGGCATCGAGTCAAAGCACTACTAGAAGCTATAGCAGCGGAAACGGGAGTCCAGATAGTAATGGTCACTCACGACCCGCAATTATGCGCGGGAACAGTGATCTCTCTGGAATCTTGATCCATAAATAACTAGTAAATAGATAGTTAGCACCGTTGCGATTTTTCTTTTTTTTCGGGCTCAACTGTCGGTGCTGGCTGTTATAGTAGAGGCATGAAGAACATGAACGACACAACAATCAAAAGTCACGACGCCTACGACAGTGCTTGCGAGAACGTTCAAGACCTTTGGATCGATCGCAACAACGGAAAGCTCCCCACCATTCAGGACTGGAAAGACTCGCTGGACGCAGAAGCTGTTTCACAGGCCCGTGAGTTGATCGACGCTGGCGAGTGCTGTTGCTGCGAAGGTAAGGAGTAACGATGAAGAACACGAACGACAGTTGGGACCTAAGCGGAGTAAAAACCGCTTGGGTAGAAATTGACAGAGCCAGTAATCAGACCCTTTTTTGTGTCATGATTACGGACCCATGCAGTCCTATGTATGCAAAGCGGATTGGAACTCACTGGACAGAAGACGCTGCGCGCAATTGGATTCTTAAGCAAGGATGGATGGTAAAAACAAATGACTAAAATCAGCATCAAACACGTAGCTCTAAAAGTGAAATGCCCACGGTGTTACGCAATAGTCGGGGCCCCCTGTCTTCTGAAACGGCCGCGTAAAAATGGAACCCACAATATGACTAGCATTCATACCGCGAGAAAAAACAAGGCTCTCGGGAAAGTAGGGGGAGAGGGTCAGGAACAAAAGGTATTTCCTGTGGATCAGTTTCCCGATCCGGCCAAGAAGAAGGAAGAAGTCTTCAAAGCGGAATGCATCTACCCCGCAAAATGCAAGCATTGTCTCGGCTCTATCGAAGAAGGGGACAGGATTGCTAAACGCGAAGGGGATTCATTTTGGATCCATGAGAAATGCCTCAAAGAAAAAATGGCTTGGGATTACAAACTTCTGATTATTGATGACGTCCTTTCCCCCGAAAAGGAAATCAAAAAGGATGCCCCAAAAACGCCCACGCTTATTGAGCAAATCGTGCATATCGTCACTACGGCGCGCAAGATTGCTGAGTCCCACGGTATGGGCCTCCCGGTTGGATACCGCACCACAAAGCATCTGGCCTCTCTCGCTACGATTTTCGACTCGGCTGATGATGCCTGGCGCCTTTGGGTTGACGGTCGAGTCAGCAAGCCGGACCGTGCGAAATTCGATGAGGCGGGACTCCCCTCAGGAACATACAAGCATCGCGACGCAGAAGACGATGACGAAACAAATCCTAACTGGTATTCCACTCTTGAGGAGATTGTTGATGAAGGTCTTCCTGTATTCTTGGTTGGTGAAGCTGGAACAGGGAAAACTCGTTTTGCACAATGGTATGCTGAGCGGGCTAAGAAGGATTTGCACGTTGTTTGCGGAACAGGCGACATGGCTGGAAGGGACCTTTGGATTGCTCGCAGGGATGTAACGAAGGGGAATATCACTACAGACAGTGCCCGGAGGGGCTGCTAGGGCCGCGGAGGAGGGCTCAGTTCTTCTGTTGGATGAAGCAGACGGGTTTGACAGCAACGCGCTCCTAACGCTTAATCCAGTCCTTAATGGAGACCCCCATTTGACCGTTCCCGTGCTGGGAAAAATTAACATCAGTCCTGAGATGCGCGTGATCGCAGCGGCGAACACGAACGGACGCAGTAGGGACAGAACCTACAATGCGCGGAACAGGCTGGACGGTGCTTTTCTGAATCGTTTTGCGGTAGTCGTTCGGGTTGATTTTGAGGAGAAAATCGATCTGAAAATTGCTCAGGAAATTCTAGGAGAGGAAGAGTAGAAGATATAAATAACTAGTAAACCGACAGTTAGGGGCGGGAATTATTTAATTTGTTTTCAACCCCTAGTGTCGGTTCCGGTTGTTATAATACAAGCGTGAAGAACACGAACGACAAAGGAACGAACATGATCAAGATCGGCACTTACTTCCAAACGGACACGGGTATCTGGACTGTGGTGGATATCCATTTGTGGAAGAATCTTCTGACTGATGAGTGGCTCCCTCGGATACGCATCACAAACGTAGAACATGGTGACGAAACCATCACATTGGCATCGGTCCTGCGTCTCACAGGCGAACAGGTCAGCAAGTAATGAGCGAGCCAAGAGCACAGTTGATTTCTTTCCAACACAAAGATGGAACGATCACTATGGAATGGATGGTTCCGATTCTCGATGATCAGGGAAATTGGATCGCTTGGAAATTCCCTGTGCACGGGCCCCGCTATCACGACGGTGAAGGCTGTTGCTACTTGTGCCGCAGCAAAATCAGCCGCACAATTGAACATTACTCGACTGATGCTGGTCGTAACGTGGATGTCTGCGCTACAGGATGTGCATCCTAATGCTTCCCTCAGAAATCACTCTCCAACGTTCATGTGGGGACACGCAAATCGAGGTTATTGAACTCTCCAACGTCGACACCCCAGACAATGACGGTGGAAAATATCGTTCCCATTTGTTCAGTGGGTGGGGTGGGCATTCGATCTCATCCGCTCCCGACTACATGCTTAATTGGACGTTCCCCGAGAAGGTGGAGGAGGTTCGCCAAAAGGTCGAGGATGCACTAGAAGAAGGAATCCCTGATCAAAAGCGCGTGATGCTAAGAAATCAAAGTTGGGGATCTTTGGATGAGCGTTTCGTGGATGACATCGCATTGGGGTTTGAGGTTGAGAACCCCTGGCAGAAATGGAGCAGGGCTGCAAAGGACACTTGTCGCGTTGCTGTCTGCATCGACTCGACCAGTCCTCATTACGAACCGCCGGAAAAAATTGAGGCTCGTATGTGCGTCGCTGCAGGAATCGCTGGTGCGCTCGAATCTCTGGATTATGAGGTTTCCGTTGTCGCGGCCGAGATCAATACAAAGGGCAGTGATAGATGGCAGCCCCGGACAAGTCTCGCAAAAACATATCTCCTCGCTTCGGTGCTAAAAGACGAAAGTGAATCACTGACTCACTCAGGATTCGCAAGCGTGGCTGACACGGGCATTCGTCGCCTGCTGCGATGCTGGTCTGCACAATCAAATGGGTATGCTACTCAGTTGACTGATCAGGAGTGGCGAGAGATTGTGCAAGCGGATCTCTACATTTATATCGGGAACACAGATCCTGTTTGTGAAGAAGGAATCCCCGCAGGAGTTGGACACGGTCTGAAGGGGTCTGATGTCCTGCGCTTGGATGTCGAGGGACATCGGGATGTGGATTCAGCTTGCGCCACGTTGACTGAATTTTTCGGCAAGCACGATAACTAAACAGAAGGAGAAGAACCATAATGAAAATCCGCGTTACGATCCGAGATGACAGTCTAGTAGGGGGACGCAAGCGTTGCGGAGTTTGGTGGCAGACTTACATTGTCGACCCGCGAATGCTTTGTGCATTGGAGGCTTGCGTGAGGCAGGCTCGGGGTAGATGGCCTGGGATGACCAGTTACACAGCAGAGGTATTGATCAAATGAGAGCACATCTTAATTGGAACTGGCTCGGTTCCCCTTGCATCGTTTTCTTTTCGGAGGACAACGAAGTTCTTAGGTGGATTGCCATTTCCCGTGAGGAGATGCAAGCTTTGATTGATTCGGGCTGCCAGGATCATGGAAGCTGATGTTTGCTCTGATTTACCTTATCTCAGAAGAGGACGTCACATACTATTTCAACCTGGTGTCCGAGATAGAACGACTGTTGATCATGGGCAGCAACACAGAATTTTATGCTGCAGTCGACGAAGCTATCTCCCTCTGCAGTGACTACGGAATGCGCGCTGATGGATCTCAGCACGAGGTTTTCTTAGCCGCGGAAGAAGTGATCAATGGCACGTAAGAGCGACCATCGATGCAGAGGCTGTGGTGATTTTCTTGGGTTGAACGATTACCGTTTTTGCGATGCGTGCGCAGACCCCAAGACCCGAAAAGCTCTGTCCAAAATCTATGCTTCCAAAAGAAATGAAAGCGTAGGAGTGCAATGCCGATGCAGACCTCCCAAAATCCATGTGCGATGCATACCGTGCAGGGGCATTTCTACCATAGGAAGTGATGAGCCTATTTGCGGGGTCTGCAGAGAAAACGGACATGAAGGAACTATCATTAGAGGAACGTCACGCGTGACGTGTCGACTACACAAGATAAGGAAAACAGGATGACTTACCAAAAACAAAAGCTGCTTAAGTTGGCTGACTACTTGGAAACGGTTCCACCCAAGAATTTCGATATGGGTGTCTGGGGACTGAGAAAAAGGTCAACACAAAAATGTGCTTCCACTGCATGTGCCCTAGGTTGGGGGACTAACATTTGGCCGGATGAACTTAAGTTGGTGCCTGATTCAGATGACAAAAATATGGCATCGGTTATTCATGTCCGCACAGGGGCAAAGAATTTTTCTGCTGCGCGGGAATTCTTTGGATTGGGTTATGGAGCGGCAAACGATCTTTTCGGAATAGTATGGGACCGTTTGGACGAAACACCCAAACAGGTCGCTACACGAATCCGGTCATTTGTAAGGAACAATGACTAGTCCCAGGCTGGTTCTTGTTGCTCACCTGCGACAACAGATCAGCCAGGACCCCGAAGGGTATGCGAACCCCGCAAAGCTTCGTTGCGTCGCTGAGAGGGTCTCTCAGACCCTCCTAGTGCCCTCTGAGGAAGCGCAGCAGATTCTAAATCAGGCTTTCGAAGGACAGGACCAATGAAGATCAAAATTCGTAAGGAAAAGAAGATCAAACAAATCCGAATCAAAAATCCCCCTGCTCGCAAGGTCATCGACACATGTGATTTTTGCGGAAAAAAAGGGGTGGTGTTCTTCATTGACTGGGTGACGAACAAGGCGTATTGCACAGGGCTTTGTGGAATGCAGGCTGTCACTTTAGCGTCTGATGAGGCACGCAAGGAAGGGAAAAAAAGAAGGAAGCTGCGCAAGCAAGCAAGAAAAATAGGGTTCCACTTGAAGCCTGTCAAGGCATGGAGTCCGGGCGCAAAGTCGGAACATTGGTGCTCTAACATCCATATGACGGAAGAACAAATAACAGACACATTGCGTAATGCTGTGAGAGATCCTTAATGGACCAGGCTTTGCGAAAATTGGAACGTCGATTCCAAGAAACAGGATCCGTAAAGGATGAAGCGGAATGGCTCAGAAAAAAGGAACGGGCAGGACTAATAAAGCCCTGGCTGATGCAACATGAATGCGCACCTGATGCGCGACATACCAGCACAGAATATAAATGCACCCTTTGCAGAGATACCGGCTATGTAGAAACACCCCCTAGAAATCGTCTGATGCTTGCTGCCTATCTTGGACACCCTGCAGCGCGAGAAATGCTAGGATGGTTTGGCATCTCGGGTAATAAAGGGGGCACTGTTTCAGGAACAGTTAGCCCCACGGGAAACGTCGATAGTTTTGGGCATTGGCTTCGCGGGTTAAATAATCTGCAACGTTGGGGACTTGATCGGGAATTCTGGGTCGATGGGGCGATAGCCGCAGGATGGGCAGCGTGGCAAATTTGCTATGGGTCTTGTTCGTGCGCTTTGATGTGTTGGCCTACTGGAATGTTTTGCAACCCATGCGAAGCACGTCACGTCCTCGAAGCTGCTGAAGTCTGGATAAAAGATCCTAACCCATACCTAGCCGAGAAAGTCAATAACGCTCAACGCTTTGCACCTGCTGCAAAATGGCTGCCTTATGTCTGGGACCGTTTGTCTTTGCAAACCTCAGATGTCCACGGGTCGATCCGTGCAGCAGTCCTTGTCGCGGGTGATTCCATTCGCGTTGCGGTTCAAACTACTTGGCTACAGCGGGTGCTGCCCTAAACTCTCGCCTGCCGAATGAAGGCTAACCCGTGCGCTAGGGTGGCCTCGGATCCTGTGTCCGTTCGACGCAATTCATATTTGAATTTTGTTGTGGTCAAATCCACTGTATCGACATCGTCTACAGTTACTTCCAAAACCCCATTTGCCTCATCAGTAATAGCAATTCCCGAGGCACTTGTTTTTGTTATTTTGTTTACCTTGCTGGCATCGTCGACTATGAATTCGAAATTCCATCCTGTGAGACTTTGTTTTGTGTCACCATCTGCCTTGAAAACGGTGAACTCAATTACCTTATCCTCATTGCGGAACCAGTTATCCTTCTTGAGAATGTTTGATTCAATTGACATTTAATTTTGCCTTCTTGCTAATTTTAGGTTCATGCCTAGCATTCAAACTGATTTTGGTTTCGTGCTTGGCTTTCAAACTGATGACTGTAGTATGCCTGCCATCGCATCGCAGAGTTGAATGGCTCATTTGCTCCTCCGCAAAGTGCGTGAAGCCATGTGATGGACAATGAGGGGTTCCCCTGCTTTCTCATCGATCTTCTGGCAATACGCAATGCGCAGCCAATAAGTAGAAGGCATCACTGAGGGATCCCCCATGGCTCTTGTCCACGCACGAAACAAAGACCATTGGTCTATTCCATCAGGTTGATTCATGCTCTCGCTAATCCACAAACCAATCAACGTTTTCGCATTGTCCGTGTTTCCAAAAAACACTGTTCCGGTTCGGAAGGGCGAAAACTGATGGCGCAAGTGGGAGGCGAACCGAGCATAAATAGCAAAATCCACATCAGGAAAAACAAGTTCAGAGGACATGACTTCGGCATCAGCATCGATCCAAACCAAAGGTCTATCTGTCTTTTCTATTTGGTCCGTTAGAAAATGGGCCTTGTGGCACGTTGCTTCAGCCCATTTTCGCTGAGGAATTGCCACTATTTCATGTGGAGTTTCGGGGAGGTGTCGATCAATGCTCTCAATTAACCGCTGAGCATGCTCAGCGTAATCAGGAGTATAGAAAGAAACGATTTTGTATTCCTTGATCCATTTCATCTATTCCTCCGAGTGGAGATGCAGCCAAGGGAGCCCTTCACGCATCTCTTCCATTGTCCACTGACAGTAGGCCAGCCAATTTACCCATGGCTGTCTGTCAGGTTCCCCAGCCTCGGATCTCCACAATTTGTAGGCCATACTAATCGGATCGGTCACAGTTACGTGGGAGCCCCTGACGGTCGCATCCACCCCGACAGTGCTGCTGAAGGTGTAGACCGTTTTAGCCCTCTCTAGGGCTTCGGAGAGGGGTCTGTCTATGTCTACAGAGCAACGCGGGATTTTCTCAAACCCGATGGCCCTGGGTTGGAGTGGATGGGGCCGAAAAACAATTCGGCCCGCAGGGTCATTCGCTCGAATTGCAATGATAGTATTACGCACCCATTTTGCATGATTGAAATGCTGACACGAAGTATCCCACGGAACTTGGCCAATTACTAGATGTTCATCTCCGGTGTTCCAGGGTAGAACCTTAACACCTAACTTTTCCCATCGATCACCAGGACAAGAAAAATCATGTGGGTATCTTCCTCGACCATTCAAGTCATCAAAAGACACCACATAATAATCTTCCCGCTTAACAAATCCCCGTTCGATGATAATGAGCTTTCCGCCAATAGCTTTTTGAGTTTGTTGGAGGTTGAGGAAAGAGGTGCGCTGCACTGCAAATTTCTTTTTGAAAATCCCCCAACATACTAGAGTGGTATCAACAGAAGGCATCGCGCGAGGCAACGGACCGGAATTTTCAATGTCTCGACGGAATTCAAAATATACCCCTAGCTTGAAAAGACCTTCTGCAAAGGCGTTGAGAACAGGGTATCCATGAATTGAATCAATCCAGGAGGGGAGAACAATTTGAACCTCGGGTATGCTCATTCGTATCCCATGTCTTCCAACAATTTTGGTCCGTCCGTCTCTTCCCAAACCTTCTGAACCTTGGGAGACCACCAATCTTGCCACCGACTGGCCTTGCTAGGATGCTGGGAAGACATGCTGATATGCATCGGTTTGTTGTTCCATATTTTCCCGTTCCCTTTCCACCCCTTCACCATGCCTTTCAACCGGAGAGGAGGAACGGGATACCCAACGAATTCAGCAATGGCCCTGGCTGCTGTGACGGTCCCAAGAGTATCGAATTCTAGGACAAGGCCAGCCTTCTTCCACTCAAGGAATCCCCGCACAAATCTAACCCAGGAACGATCCCGACGCGAAGCGTAATATCCATGCTTCAAAAGGTCGAGGAGACAATTCTCATCTGCTCGGGAATGGCCTTCCTGCAGTTTTCCCCTGTATTCGTGCCATTGAATAATCGAAACAGCAGAATCTCTAGGGTCTCGAAAAGTTGTAATGACTTTGTGATCAGACAGAGCATTTCGCCAATTCTGATGGATATGTCCATGGGCAAAATACTCATCGTCAAACGCCAATGCACTAGGAACCGACGTCACCCTTTTTTCATCTTCTGAAAGCAGGACTCTTGCGCGGAGGGGTTCCCGTTCTGAGAGGCTCAAAAAAACATGCCCACTATCCCGCAAGGCCAACATGCCTAGGAATTTTTTAACTAGGTGAGTGCCTGTGCGTGGAACGCCATTGACAATAATCATATGCGCTCAATCACAAAGAAAGGCGACGTTCCCTTGGCTGTGTCCACATGCCGCGCAGTGGTTCCGCAAACCATCTCCAGCAAACTTTTCCACCATGAAGTAGGTTCCTGAGTAAGGTGGGTTGCTCGCCCGTTCCAAGGTCCTCCCACATCTGTTCCCATACTAACGATGATTCTTCCACCAACCCGACAGACATCCCACAACGCTTGTATTCCCTCTTCCAATTCTTCCGGGAGGAGATGCTCTAACACATCGAAAGAACAAACAACATCGAAAGACTCTCTGCCATATGCTTCGACCAGTTGATGAATTGCGTAGGAATCTTTTACTCTTTCATTCCCTGGATCAGTGCGGATATGCTCCATGCATGTGGGCGGGAGTCTGGGTTTGTATGCCCCTGCTCCGACGTCCAGCCACTTCTTTCGAGCATCACCCAATCCATATCGCTGGATTACTCGGTCAGTTACTTGATGTCGAATGAGCCTACGATTCTTTGGGCCTCCATATTTGTGATTCTTGTAAAGGTCCCTATAGTATGCCCACTCATTTTCACGCGCCTCTGTCAAATCTATTTTGGTCACAATCGTTTCCTCAATTCTTCCAAGCAATGTGGCTGAGGCCAGACGGCAGCCTGCCAAACTTTTTTCAAATCTTGTTTCTTGATTTCTTTTTCGACCGTCTCGTAAAGGATAAATCCATCAGTCACTGCTTCAGCCAAAGCATCAAACCACAGATATCCGAATTTGTGTCCGGGTCTCACCCAAGGCTGAGATTGCATGTGCGTGAAGTGAAGAAGCTTGGTTACACCTTCGTAGTAACGATCAAGATGGTTCCAGGTATCAGGGATTTTCGGAGCGATCCAACCCTCTGGAAGGTAACGGCCTCTAAGCAAATCCCGATACGAAACACGAAGGTCAACAAGCAATGTCCAGATTGTGTATCGCTTCAGTCCGGCACAATTCATTTTCATAACAGCAAATTGACCATTCTTCATGCGGAGCATACGAGCATCCCCCATGGGGATGTCCCATATTTTCTTTATGGAATCGAACAGGATTTTGTCTGCATCGATGTAAATGGCCTCGCCTTTGAACCCACATATTTCTGGGACCATGTGGCGACAGAAAGAAAACAAAGTCCCAATCGGGTGTCGAGTGGAGATCCATTCACAAGGGTCTTCCCACCGATCCCTGTGGATTGTGTTATCCCCATCTAGAAGGAAAGGCCGATCAAAAGTATGGATTACTTCGGCTTCGGGACAATACTTTTTCAAAGTGTATTCACATACTAAAGCAGCCAGCATGTTCGGACGGCCTGCTCCAATAACAATTCGTGGATGGGTCATGCCTTTTCTAGCTCCCACAAAACATCTGCCCAACTAACAAAAGGAAGACAAGAAAGTTTTGGCATTTCCTGTTCCCCATCAGGTCTCAGATTGATTATCCTTTGTGTTACTTGCCCTGACTCCATGACCAAACGCCATCGCTCAATAAAACTGGCATACCAAAGGGCATCTGTTCTTGGATATCCATTGTGCCACCATTCCTGCTTACCTGCTCCCTTCATATCAAACCCTAACAGGTAAATTGGATCTGCTCCTAGAATGGCTGCGATGTTCGTGGCGCGTATCCCTGTGTCACCGTGAGTAATTCCTTCCTCAAAATGTCGCCCCCACAATCGAGTCTCAGAACACTTGACCACATAAACAGGATGTTCAGGAACCCACGTCAATGGACCCCGATAGGCATACACAAGCGGTAGCGAAGGATCCATGTTTTCGTTTTTCAAATATTGGGAAAGCCATCTTCTGTCTCCCGTTACTACAAGACTGGCAACGCCACATTCATGGGCTCTGTTGCAAGCAATCACATTTTGATGGCGTAATATCTCAAAACCCATCAGTCCTAAAAGACTAGGTCCTCCTCCTATGATGAAGGCTGGTTTACCTGCCCACGATCCTTTTTTGAATCCGTGTTGAATGGGTGTCAAAGTCATTGTGCCCCATCATTTGTAATTATTGTGTTGTCGGGATTGATGTCGCGGTGGGCAGCGAGAACTTTATTTTTACATGTGGGGCATAGGATTGCAGGTCCTCCTGGAGTTTCAATCACAACCCATGAGGGCAAGGTTCTCCCAGCACGACAAGTCTCTGTCGTGCATAACGCACATCCGTCATCTGCGTGATTCATGATTTCCGCCTGCGTTCGCTCCAATCGCATACCCTCATGCCTGCCTTGATCAGCACGAAACCTACAGCCCATGCCAGGCTGTGCAGAGTGACTCGTTCCTCATCCCTATATTCCCAGGGTGAGGAATTACCGTTGCTCATAGAATCTGCCTCCAAACAATTGACCGTCTGTCAAATCAACAGCTAGCGGCAACACGATTTGAACCACTGCGGCCGATGCTCTTTCGCTATCGCTATCGCGCAACGCTGTTACAAGAACATGGAGGGTGGCACCAGGAGTAAAAGTTCCGATCTCTTCATTCAAAGTAGCGTCTTCCCCGAGGAAAAACATATCACCAGAGAACACAGGAGCATCCACTCCGATTACAGGATTAGCACCTTCCTTCGCATAGATTTCCCATTTATCCGCAGGGAACACATCATCGGAATTCAAATACTGCGCCAGCACCCTGGCCTTGCCCGAGGCTCCCTCATACACAGCAACATTTTTTGGAGCAGTCAGAGGGCCCGGAATTTCTGTGCCTGACGAATCGATGCGCAGGGAAGTTTCATACACATTGAAAGACAGGAGATTGTATTGATTCCTTTTCCTCACAACAAATTGCAAATCTAGCGTTGAACCAGAAGAAGGCAAGGATGGAGGTATCCACGCAAACGATAATGTTGGACTCGTTTGCACAGGCGGCAGATCAAAATCGGGAGAAACCCCTACCCCAATTCCCACATACAGTTCAAACACATTAAAGCTTTGATCCGCTACACGGAAGCCCTGGGTGTATGTCTGAGCAAATTCTACCCAAGGTGGTGGTTTGGCAAAGCTTCTGAAAACCCTAGCCTTGAACTCAGAGATGGGTGGGAGCTGCGCGGGAATAATGCGTCGGAGTGCTTTCGCGCGCATGACCGGAGCAGGGGGACCTGACGCACCCCTTCTCAAATGGCGTGCTCGGAATCTTTGAATAGGAGGTAATTTCGTCGGCAAATTCCTTTTGAATCCTCTAACGATCCGAGGATTATCAATAATCTGATCTGCGGGAACCCCTCCCCTCCGAATCACTCGCCCGATCAAAAGGGATGGGTGGGCCGGTTTGCCGATGAGGAAACGAACGACTCCCCTGGCGATGCGATCAACCGCAGGGGGATTCGTTGCCTCAGTTGCGGAAACAGGAGATTCAGATACAGCATCATGACCTAACGCCACAACGAAGCCCCCATAGCAGTCTGGACAGAAAGCGACCCTGAGTTATCCCCAAAGACAGAAACAGATCCTGCAGAAGTAGTTGTTTCTACCGCTTGTAAAAAACGATATCCTTCAGCCGGATTCGATTTGTAATGAGCAATGGCGGGTTTCGTTTCGCTTGCAAGGTTGTTATTGATGACTCGCCCCCATTCTCCAGTCTGTCTACTAGGAACTCCGGATGTCCATCCTTCATCAACTGCTACAACATAGCCCTCCCCTGCCGCCATATTAGCAAGGAGAGATGCCACAGCTTCCCAAGGATATTCCCCACTGACAGGAATGATTGTTTCCCATTTCCAAACCGCACCATCCGCATTGACAGTAGACCATGTCCCATTTCCTGCTTCGGCCCAACTGTCTGTGGTTTCTTCCCTGAAGGCCACCACCCAAATTCGATTTTGGTAATTAACCACGAACCGTTTTTGTTTGGAATCCTCAAACTTGGCTGTCGAAGAATCATCCACAGTGCGAAGAGTCCCAAGGAAACGTTTACCCGTGTCGCCACTCTTGACAAAAATTCCATTCTGTCTAGTGATAGCTGTAGCTCTGTTTGTGGCATCTGTCCATGCTATCAATTGAAGAGTTAGTGTTCCTGAACTATCAAAAAGGAAAACGTCGTAATTGGTGTCGACAGCCAATCCACCATTGGTAATTGTGACGCCGCTCCCAAGACTAAACAATCTCCAATCATTCCCATTGAACAGAGCAATCAAATCTCCATTATAGGGCTCAAAGAAAAGAGATGTTTTGTTACTCTGATCTGCGGTGGGAACAGGATCATTATCAACGAGGGTGAGCCTTCCCCCATTTATTTTCGGGTCAATTTGCGCACGGTCTGCTGCGATGGTAACAAAAACATTTAAGCTGGCTCCAGACCAACTAACTGCAGCATCACCATTGGAACTGGATAAGATAGTATCCCGGGTCAGAGTGTCACCTGAACTGGGGTTGGCTACAGTGCCGATGCCTACTTCAAAATCTATTCCATCGGTGACGATGTAATAACATTCGTTGCCATCACCAACACCAGCCACGAAGGACTGAAACCCTGTGACTGGTCCATCCAGAGCATAGGTTCCAGTCCCCGATGTGACACTTGTTTCTTTGACCCTATCGACCACGAGGGCCATTGTTTATTCCTCGCCAACGAAGCGTGCGACAAGATCAACGCCAGCACCAGCAGTAACAGCCAGACCCAATCGTCCACCACCCGGGATTTCAATTTCCTGCCCAAATCGAGCCTGCCATGTGAAACCACCCTGGGGATGGACCAATTCGCGGAACAAAACATCACCATCGGTGGGCTGCGTCGAACCATCAATGTTTTCCAAAACAGTAGTTTGGACTGTTTCCGAGTGATCGGAATCAAGTTTTTTGGCTGTGATCACATCACCACTCAGACCCGTTGTTGATTGTCTGATGATTTCAACCAAAATTGGAGCGGCAACATTGCTGATCCCCTGGAAAGAGAGTGAAAACTCCGATACCTTGACTCGGTGATTCGCTGCAGCCAAAATCTGCAACGCCGTGAGCTTGCTTGTTCCCGTAGTGAACTCAGTGGTCTGCGCGGTAATTCCAACACCTGACATTTCATGCTCCTAAATATTTCATTGCCAATTGAACGTTTTCCCGTGCTGACACAACGCCAACAGGGAATGTTTTTTTGATCCACAATCCTTTGAACTGGCCAAGATCAATACCAACTATTACCAAGGCAGCACCTTCTGTGGCAGGACTGACAAAGCTCAATCCGGACGGGGCTGTAAGCTCATCTGCAATCGTCTGTATTGACCCCAATGCAGAATCTTCGATTGCGATGCTATACGTTGCTTGCAACCCTGTCACGGGTGGGAGCCACAGCCCCACGTTCAAGACTCCAAAAGCCCCCTGTGCATCAAGCGCAAGGGCTCTGTATGTCGTAACTCCCGCAACACGTTGGGCATCGGTCACATTGTTCTGAGCCAATACCCCGTTCATTGCTTCTCGAAGATCAATAGTATCAATTCCCTCAAGATCCAATCCTGTTTCTCTGAAAACCCGTATTGCTTTGTTGAGGTTTTGTCCTGCAACAATTGCTCCTGCCCCTACCGCAATTGTGACGGGTGTTCCTGCAACACCCCCCGGAGGAGTGAAAACAACATCGTCATCAGGATTGATTAAAAGAGTGGCTTCACCTTCACCACAAGCCGGATAAACATTATCAATCCGAATTGCAGGAACCGGGGTTTTCGTCAAGTGCCCCAATCCACGAACGCGAGTAGAGGAGAGAACCCCACCCAAAGACAGGTCTGGGTTTTTGTTTGAGGCTCCTCCGGTAAGGAAGATTCCCAAAGCATCTACTCCTCTACTCACTGCACTCATGCTTTTCTAGGTTTCGCTGGTAGCGGCTTTGACTGGTTAATATAGAAAGAACCAGTCCACTTTTCTTCTGGTTGTATGCCTATGATTGGGACATCTGAATCCATTTCTAAGTGCATCACATTAATTGAGCCTGCCGGTAGATTTGTCAAACCAATCTGAGCCATGGCCACCTTTAGATCAGCATGTATTTGCGCTTCTCGCTGAAGATGTATTACAAGAGCAGACTTGCTGTCGGTGACCGTTTTTTGGCATCTCTTTACCCTCTCCAAAAGATCCTTAATGGTGACTTGTTGATTCTGGGTAAGATCAATTTTCATGCTGTCTCTTCCATTTCAGTTAGCTTGTAGGGGCTGTGGTGTCCTCATAGAAAGCAACAATTCTGACTGCACCTGCAGTAAAATTCGGACCTACGGCAGTCAATGTGACCTCTTGTGCAGCGGCTGACCAACTCATAGGATCAGCCTTTGCATTAATATGGTCGACTGTAGTGCCTGCAGCAACAGCAATATTATCACCATATTTATCAACTCCTGCACTAGACCCATCCCCAACATCAAATGAAGTGGCTCCAGTAATCAATGTTGTGACTCGCGCAACAACCCAAAGGAGTCGTGCTCCTGCAGGAACAAGTCCGCTGGTAGTAACTGACGCACCTGATAGTGCAGTCAATTCCAACATTTTGGATCGACCGTTCTTTTGAGCCCCATTCCTATCTGTGAGAGAATTACGAACACCATCAGTCTTCGAATCCCACTCCGTTACATCTTTACCCCGGGCTGCCATATGTGGCAACCCATCAGAACCATCTAGCGTGAAAAACAGACCAGCATTTTGGCTCCCATCACCACTGGCGAATGCTGGTTTGCCCTCAAATCCAAGTCTAGCGAAGTAGGATGTAACGAGACTCGACACATTGGCGCGCAAAGCATCGGAAAACTTAACGTTACCACCCTGAAAGAACATAAAAGCTTCATCAGCAGCGCCTACATCTCGTATGTAATAAACTTCCGCAACATGATCCCCATACCCACCAAGCCCATCCCCAGTTCGAATTCTACCAGCTAGCTCACGCTCTAGACTGGCATCTTTGGTGTCGTTGGCTGCAGCACTTATCGCCCACAAGATTTTTCCGACGTCTTTCATCTCCAGGCCTGCCGCTAGCAGATTGAAGGCATTGGCCCCAGACGCGTATATACCCGCGTTGAAAGTGACGGGATTACCTCCCAAATCTTGAAGGCGCAAATGGCTATTGGAGAAGAGCAATTGAACAATATCACTAAAGATTACCTTGGATACAGTGGGTGTATCTACCCAATTCTTAGGAACAACACAAAAGATTTTCTTTATCCCCGCGCTCCAATTGACTGCAGCATCAGCATTGGAACTTTCCAAGATAGTGTCTCTGGAAAGAGTGTCTGGTGCCGCATCTGCTATAGTCCCTTTCCCCACTTCAAAATCGATGTCATCGGTAACACAGTAGAAACATTCCTTAGTGTCCCCAATGCCAGCCACAAAACCTTGGAATCCGGCTGCAGCACCAGCCAGATCATATGTTCCAGTTCCTGTAGTTACTGTGGTTTCTTCAACCCGATCAGCAAAAGTTGGGGCAGCCATTTATTGCACTCCAAATTCTTTCATCATGCGACTACAATCGCACCGGAGGAACTGATAGAAAAAGTTGGAAGGGGTGGCGCAGGGTTTCGAGTCATGTCAATAGTAAAGTTTATTGGTGTTCCTTCGTTCCCGACAGGGTCTAGAGCCAGAACACGGAATAGATGAGTTGCGTCATCTGCTAGATCCTGAACCCGCCAAGTATAATAGCCCGTTTTTTGTTCCATTACCTGTCCTATCTCTGTCCAAACAGAACTAATGAATTGTTCAACAGCATATGCGCCTGCTGCAATCAATCCACGCCATTGGATAGTGACGAACGGGGGGAACTTTTCGTTTTCAGAAGCATCCGCAGTATTCAAAATTTCAAGGGCTGGGGGTCTGTCGACAAACAAACCACCCGAGAAATCAAACGTTTCCACTAGCAGAGAATCAGTTAACAAGAATCCATCCAACCAAATCGAATAGGGCGACGTTCCTGCTGGCCAAGTGAATCGCCACTGACCATCTGATAGACGGAACACAGTAGGCTCAATTGGGTGTCCTGTGATGGTCCGTCTAACAATCTTGCGCCTACGATGAAATCCCTTCGGAAAGATGCGCGGGTCTACGTATTGATAAACAACACGATGAAGAAGCTTCGCACGCATGATCCCATCTGCAGCAGGCGACGCAGACAGTGGAAGAGCAGAAATAGGGGCAAAACTAAGCATCAGACTCTCACAGGAACAATCCGGTATGACACTTGAAGTTGGTTCCCTAAAACAAGGTTCTCAACCGCAGGGAAGATCCCAGTAGCACCAAGATAATTACCCGAGGAATCTGATGGGGGTGCTGTGGTTGTCAATTGTTTTTCACTAGCTGTGATGAAGATCCCTTTAATACTTCGCGTGGCTGTCATAAAAAATTCGGTGAAATCAATCGGGGGGCCTTGATCAGTTCCAATAACTTGATTTGTCGTTGTCCATGCCGCAAAATCCAATCTCCAACGCGATCGAAAATCAGCAGGATCAAATCCTGTATTATCAGGAGTGTAACCATCAGCCTCTGACCAACCCGGATGGGATGCCAATGTGTCAGAAGCAGCGACTGCAGTAAATCCTGACGCATCTATCAAACCCATTTTCGCTGAAGCCCTGGGGTTTTTCTTCAACCATGTATTAAGCCCACGTGATAGACCCTCAGCATAAACTCTATTTGGAATCTTGAACCGACGGACCAATTTGCCATGGTCCAAAACACGAACGTCAAAGTAGGATTCAAATTTCATGGTTTGATTGTCAAGGTGATTTTGAAGATTATTGAAATGTTAAGATCATCCGGTGTAAACACATCTTGATTTATTGGATTGTCAAAAATGTAAACCCACCCCAATTTATCGGGGGTGGAACTGAAGTGGGTGGGATTCGTGGCAAGAAAAACCCCACGCACATCCTCCTGAACACCGGGAGGACCACTACTAGTCCGCATCCTAGTTGTTCCCTGCACCCATCCTGTAGTTATAATAAGGTTGGTTGGGTCGATTGCAGGTTCAATGGGTGCAACACCTTTTTCCCTCGTCACAGGTGGGGGAGATGTTTGGCTGGCATCATCGCTAAGAGTTGGATGTTCGTCCCAACCTGGATGAACTTTCAGTGTATCCGAAACGGCAGCAACAGGAGCAGGGGCACCTGACGTGGGTGGGACATCAGTAATAAACCCCATGGAATTCATGAACTCCACCCCACCAGGTTGTGACAAAGACCCCTGCAACCCAAACATAGTCCCTAGGAAAAACTGAACACCTTCATCTATTAAAGTGATTGTTCCGGGGAGCAATATAGCAGGAGGTGGGGATGCCCCCAGGGAAAACCCCACGCACCCATTATCCTCCACCTTGATCTCAAATCCCGTATCCAACAACGCGACTTGAACACTAGAAGGGCCAAAGAAATCCTTGGGGGAGCGGACAGACCACCCTTTAACGGATCTGATTCTTCTTTCAAAACCACTCATGTGTTATCCAGAGCCCATGTTCTCGAATTCTCATTGTTATCGACTAAGTCGATTTGATCCCCTGTGTCTATTGTGACCACATTGTTTTGCCGAATCACCAGGATTTGTGCACCAACATAATAATTTGGAGTGAGCTTGAACGTATCTGTTCCGTCTGCCACTCGTTCAATATTTGAATTGTATGTATAGGCTACCCCGTCAACTGTGAACCCTTCAAAAGGTGTCCTTCTCAAAGTATGTGGCAAAAGAACAAAAATGTTATCTGTTCCCAATTCCCCATTTGCACCCAGGAGGCGACAAGTCAGGTAATCCTTTTGCACGCTTCTAACGGACATTTCTACGGACGCAGGTTGAGGGACAAAAAAGTCTTCTCTGGAAATGACAATTTGTTGAGCAAGCGCTGTGATGCTTATTCCTTGACCACCTGTGATTCGGGTAATAAGGGCATTGACTATTTGTTGCAAATCCGTAGCTAGGAGTTTCTTGCCCTTTTCAAACTTAGGGAGTCTGCTAGGAGAATCATTAGCCATTACGAACCTTGCAACCTCACTCCGATGATACGTTCAAAATTGACCTCAGGATGTTTTCTAATCGTTTTGAATCCTGTTCCAGCTACCAAATCCTTCGGGGGTTTTCCATCTCTATCATCGATGAAAATCACAGTAGGATTCCAAGTGTCTGGATTATGTTGGAAATCAAAAGTCATGTTATGTTTCCCCGCAACCGTCAAAATATCCCAGTTTACTCCTGTGCAAATCCATTCGTGAACTGCCTGCCCTTGCCAAGGCAACTCATTCAAATGACCTATCAACTGATTGGCAATAAGCCAGGGGCGAACAGATACTTTAATGCCTGTGAAACTGATAGTTCTTTGAGCTTGAAGAAATTGAACTGTTCCGCCTTGCGTTTCCTTCTTCCCTTTTCTTTGGTCATCCGTGTAGGTATGTTCAACGGTAATCAGTTTGTTGAAAATATCGATGTTGGTGGAAGACTGTTGAACGCTAGCGCGGATCTGCCCTACAACTGCGCTGGTGAAGGGTGCGGCAAAACTCTGCCCTTCATTATCAAAATGCTCATAGACCAAATCTATGTCAACTATGGTTCTGTCTTCTTCAACAACCTGAGGGTTCCTGTCTCTCAACACTAATTGGGGATACCCACTGAGCGTTGCTTCTGCCTGGGGAATGCCAGGGGTGGCTAGAGCGCTGGTGAGGGCTGCCACGCCTGTGTCTGTTAGCCCAGTGACCCTAGCCCGTGTCACGAGACGGATTACTACACCATCACGCTCCTGCGCTTCCAGCAAGTCAACCCGATCGACTTTTGCAATTACTGCCATCTGTCTCCTACCCTAGGATAGCTGCTATTCCAGCCCCACTTGCTTTCCTGGTTATTTTGATCAGATCATCCAACCTGCCAGCAACTTCTTTGTCCTCTACCTTTTGTTTCTTGATTCCCCTTTGGGCTGCCAGTCCTGCTAGTGAGAACCGACGCAGGCTAATCTCCTGGAAATCGACAGGCTGCTGTCTCTGTTGTGTTTTCTTTCTATCTGGTTTGAAGAATTGAATTTCAGCCCCCAAGAATTTGTTTTTAGTTGCTGTTTCGGTTTTCGTTTTCTTTTTAGAAACTTCTAGGAATTTCAAAATGGTGGGGTCTGGTTTGACCCCTTCGAGCGCATCCTTACTTGCCTTGGCTGCCTTCTCCATCAGTTTTTTCTGTCGGTCTAGAATATTATCCGCCTGGCTTTTTGCCTTCTGTTCCGGGAGGGTGGGCTTGCCTGCGACTTGTAGGATTCTCCTCTTTGCACGGTCTAGTGTTTCAACCTCACCCGCGGTTGTCTTCCGAATGGCTTGTATCTCCTCATTGAATTTCCTTACACTGTTGGTAATATTTTTCCCAGTATTCTCTATTCTTTCATCCAATCCCGTAAGGAAGGGATTCAAGAATTTGCCCAAGGCTGTTTTCTTTTCCTTAGACAGAACAAAGTCAGGGAGAAGCACAAGGGCAAGGATGATTTTCGACATTGAAGAACGGAAGCCCGTCAAAATACCCTTCACCATAGTAGCGAAAATGGTTTGAACAGTGAGAGCCATTGTTTTCCAGGCTACCACCATCGAGACTGTGAGATCCAACCAAGCGCGTCTAATGTTTATCACCAGAGATTGGATCTTCCCAGCAATAGTCGTATTCCCTATTTCAATACTGTTCACAAATTTCAGGAAACCTGTTTCCGTTATTCCGAAAGCATCGCTCACGAGAAGAACGGCCGAAGCCAAAAGTGCAAACTTGGCGATAGTGAAGAACAAACCAACATTAATGGCTGCGATGATTGCCACGATTTTTGTTCCGACCGTTACAAACAATGCAAGAGCAATCAACAAAGGACCGGTTGCAGCAACAACAGCAGCCATAATTACTACAGTTGTTTGAGCCTCCTTGTTAAGCCCTCGGAACCAAATCGTAGTGTCTCGAACCGCTTCACCAATAGCAACAACAACGGGAAGCATTATTTGACCGACTGTGATCGCTACATCCACAACCCTGTTTTTGGTAATCTTCAACTGGGCTGCGAAAGACTTCAGTTGTTTTTTGTTGACCTTATCTGTCGTTCCCGCAGCATTACCCAGATTAGTTTCGTATTCCTTCATGGCACCAGACATGCCAAGCAATGGAATGATTGCTTTCTGCGCCAGTGCTTTGAATCCCAAAAGGGACAGGGCTGCATCACGTTGGGGCTTTGTCAGTCCCGCAAACGCCTTATCCATGTCCGCAATGACATCAATAAGATTCCTATATTCTCCCGTTGCTTCATCTATGACCTTGATGCCAAACTTTTCAAAAACCTCGCCATTTTTTCTTTGTGCTTTCGTGAGCAAACGGACAGCACGCCCGAAGAGGTTCCCAGCTTCTGCAGCCTTCTTGCCTTTGCTAGCGTAGGCGGACAGGACAGCCAGTGTCGTTTCAAGGCTAGCTCCGAACGTGACAGCAGCAGCAGCAGCATCGGAAGTAAGTGCCTGAGCAAATTGTTTCGCTGAGGCATTCGCCTGGGTGTTCGCGAAAATGATAGCGTCCGAAACACGGACCATGTTTTCCATATTAGTGACTGCGTCTTTTGACGACAGGCCCAAGGCTGTCTGAGCATCCGTCAAAAGATCCGTAGCCAACGCCATATCAAAGTTGCCAGCAGTAGCGAATTTCTGAACAACTGGCAATGCAGCAATGGCCTGTTTGGCGTTTAGTCCTGCTGACGCTAGGAAGAAATAGGATTCGGCTAAATCCCTCGCTGAGGTTACTCCCTCAAGGGAGAGTGTTCTAGCCGTTGTTTCCATTTCCTTTCGCAATTCCTCAGACACATTCGTCATGATCGCGAGGGAATTGGTCATCGCCTCATCAAAGTCGGAAAAGGCTATTACACTCAGGGTCGCAAAAGCTGCCAGTGGAACAGTCAGACTTTTAGTTAGAGTGGTCCCCAGCTTCTTCATCCTTGAAGCTGATTTTTTAATCTTGGCTTCAGCATTGGCCAACATCTTATCGAACCCAGAGGAATCCCCCCCAAGCTTAATAAGAAGGTCGCCTAGTGTTCTAGCCATCAATCTCGTCCTTGTTGAGTCCTACCGCACCCATCCACATATTTTTCGAATTGTGAGGCGCCGTTTTCTTAGACTTCTTTTCGAATTCGATAAGACTGTCCTCGAACTTGACTTGCTTCGGGTGGAGGACGTGTCCTCGCCGTATTTCGTAGTGAATTTGTGCTAAGTAATAATGATCCAATTGCGGGTCTTTTTGAAAATCATTCAGAAACTTTTTCCACTCCATAAATTCAGTTGACGTTGTTTTGGCCTGCAGTTCCTGAATAGGCATGTGCAAATGCGAGGCGAGACGATACCACAACAACCGTTCGCCAATTAATCGTTTCCCTCTTCTGCTTCCTCGTCTTCCTCCAAGCCAGACAGTTTGTTTGCCTCTTCAGCCAACTGATCAACAACCCTCGATGGCAGACCCTGAATGAAACTTTTGGAAGCTTTTGTTTTCCTGTCTTCCTTGTGCAAACAAAGCGTTAGCAATTTCGTTTGTATTCCATCCATACTCTTGACCGTTTTTACCTTAGCGTCATCTCCAAATTGAACTTTCTTTTGGAGCCATGCGACATATTCGTCTCTGTCTCTGCCATCCATTTCAATCAGGTAAAAAGTTTCTTCCCCGTCCTTTCCTACTAGGGTCACAGGGGTTTCCTTTAGCTCTAGTTCCAAGCGCAATTCAGACATTCTAAGCTCCTCAAATTCAAGATTCGATCAAAGCAAGGGAGCCCAACGAACAGGCTCTCTCCGGGCTTGCCTCGCAGCGACAGAGCTACGCGGCGATATAGTTCGGGTTGACTTCGACACCCGACGTATTTTGATTCGTCGGAATGATGGTCATCTCTGCTGTGGGCTGTTCCCCTTCGACGTGGGCATTGGGCACGAAGGTGTTGATGAACCCAAAGAAGACAAGGGAAGCTCCATCGGGGAACGTTACCGTAATCTGCTGGTTCAGATTGATCATATCGTCAACCTCGTTAAAAAACTGAGGATCCCAAGCAACCACAAGGGAAACTTCCGAAAGAGTTTTCAGACTCTTCGGAACCATCGTGCGCCATTTCGTGTTCTGCATGGTGGTCACATCAATGGCGCCGCCGCCATCAATGCCAGGCGGTGCAATTTCCTTCTCCTCCATCAGAATGCTGGAGTCCGAAGCAAATGCAATGGTAGTTGAAAATCCGTCATTCATGATGGCCATAGGTAATCTCCTTAGGTCACTGTCTGTGCAATAGAGACAGTGAAGTTGACAGAAAAAAGAAACCTCCGTTTGGACCCTTCTTCGAGCCCGACAAAAAGCGGAGGTGCCGATTGAGTTGCAGCAGCAATGGTATAAGTTTTTGGTCCCATGATAACGACCGTTTGTTTTATTGCGTCCAAAGCGACTGAAAGAGCTTCTGCCTTTTCCCACCCTTCAATGTGAGTGGCTGATCGCATCATTATTTGTAGACCATGATGGAAGACTGAATCCCCTGACATGAACCTCCCATCTTTAATTCCGACAGTATCAAATATTGCTGCTGTGTTTGATTCTGGGATGTCCACATCAGGAAGGAATGCAATGAAGAGGGACCACTCTAAATCATCTTGGGGTTCAGTGAAAATGTCAGGATGATCATCTACCAAGTGTTGATGGACAATCAAAGATGGGGAGTCAGTGGTCATGCTTTGGCCACCTCTTCCTCAATTATCTTTATTAGTTTGCTCCGATTCAAACGTGCGGGAGCCTCCAAGAATTTTGCTTGCTTGCCTGCTTTGTGTCGCGCGGAAAGATTCTCATGAACAAAAATGGCATAGTCGACTGTGTAGCCTACTGATACCTGGGGACGTCTGGGGGTTCCGGTCTTTCTCGTGAAGGCAGAATTGCGCAAAGCTCCAGTATCAACAGGCACAATTTTTTGGCTTTCTCTCTGCAAGAAAAGTCCTGCTCTCATCATTCCTCTTGCCAAAGCTTCTCTCTTTTTCTTGCCCCCTTTGCGAAGCTCCCGAACAACCTTTCCTACACCCGTGAGTTTTATAATGATGGTCATAGGAAAGCCGTTTTCAATGCTTGGGTAGCCGGAATATTGGGAAGGTCCTCAAATTTACGAATCTCCCAAGCGCCATCATTTGCCTTTGGATCATCCTCATCCACAGAAGATGTCAAATTCCCTAGCAGAAGAACATCCTTGACCTCTGCATTACGATCTAGATAAACCCGCGCTCTGGACTGCTGGCGTTCCCCTTCTGAATCCATGAATTCAACCGTAATATTTTCCCACCTAACATCGATTTCAACCGGAGCATTCCACGTCGGTTGTCCGTAGGTATCATTTTCCAAGAAAGACCAGTAGACAGCCTTCTGTTTTAGGTGCCAATTGATAGGGGGAAGATCAGCCACTATGTGTCCTGCATTCTGCGGAATACCTCATCGATGATCCTAGGAATAAGTTTGTCCAACTCTTCTCTTGTTTGTGCTTGGCATTCGTTGACGCCTTCCATCACAGCCAATTTTATTTGCGTGGTCAGTTTCTCGTCCCATACTTCTCTGCGTTCCTGTGCAATCAGATCACGCTTCTTGAGGGATTCATCAATGACGATGCGCACGCATTCTTGCGTGAGTTGTTCCTTCTCTAGTCCTTCCACTTTCACCTCCAGGACTTTGACCCCTTCGCGGTTTGTAAGGACTTTATTTACTAGCCACCCTACTGCCGCAACAATCGCAGTGAGAATGACGCCGAAAACAACTTTCAGAATTTCGTCACCACTCATGTTGATATGTCATCTCCTGCAGAGTTGCCCGTTCCTAGCCACGTGACACTTGGAACCGCTATGCCCAACTCCATGCGCTTACTCAGAGCCGCTAGGTTCCCTTTGAAATCAACCACCATCGCCTGCTGCCCATACATGGTGACAGCAAGGTTCAGCCCTAGTTTGAATTGAAAAGATCGGAGGACACTGCCAGCCTGTTCAGATCCTTCGGCTTTGTCTCTAATGCGGAAGAAATGAGCCGCGAGCCACCTTTCAATCAATTCCAATTTGGTCGCATCATATCCAGAATTCAAACAAACATCATTCACGACAGAATTAGCCACCTCGATGAACGGAGTCAAAGAAATGGTAGCGTCGGCAGGAGTGAGAATGCCTAGAACTGCTGCGGATGTGGTGCGAACAGCCATAGATTAGAAAGACTCCTTATCGTTCCAATTGGGATTTCCCATGCGATACCCTTGTTTCCATAAACGCTCACAACCATGAGGACATTTTTCAACGCCCAGTCCATCATCCTCGGTGGTTGGTTTCTGAGATTCCTCCAAAAGAAGCAGCAGCAATTCACCATCTCTCTTGTTGACTCTCTTTTGCAGATCAGACAAACTAGGATCGGCCTCCACATAGACATCATGCCGATCGACAAGCCTTTTTACAGTCCCTTCAATGGCATCGGCTCGGATGAAACCCGGAGTCCCACAGCCAACCAAAAGCAAAAGAATAATCAGAATCTTCTTCATGCGTCACCCCTTTCTTCTTCTTGGAACTTCAGACATGGCGCCTTTCTTTTCGTAAGCGCGCCCCAAATTGTATGTGCCTTGAGTCACGCCCATAAGGATCGCTCCGAAATTAGCCAATCCATCTGAGCCCTTCCAAGTGCCGAATGCAATCATGCAAAGGGCTGCAATGTGAACAAGAAGACTTCCCCAAAATTCAGTTGTTTTGATTCCAGGTTTGGTTATGCCTGAAACTACAACTTTCGCATCCTCTGCCATGGTTCCCCCGTCAAAACAAGGCTGCGACAGCAGTCGCAACCACAGCCTCCAAAATGGCCCGAACAACTTTGAAAACCACAATCCATGTATGGTTTTCAACTCGGACTCTGTTGATTTCTCCCAGGATCTTTAGTTGATCCAACAACTGATCCTGTATTTCTGGCTCACCCTCAAATTGTGCTTCGAGCATATCCCAGGCAATTTGCTGGGCGAACTTTTCAACGTCTTCTTTGGACCCCTCGACCAGATCAAGGATTCCATCAGTTATAGCTGAACCGATGTCCTTCTTCAGTCTTTCAACGTCGAATTTTGTCCTATCAAGACTCATTTTGATCCTTCCGGGCAAAGCCCACAAAAGCGACCATAAGGGGGAGTCCAATGATGTGATCCCCCGTGGGTTCGTAATTGTCCGGGGTTCAACTGAGCGTTAGGGTTCACAACGATGGGTCTCTTAGCTGGCCCGCAGGAGGCAAGCATGATTCCAGCCAGAATGATCAAACCTAAGGTTTTTATCCTCATGATGCTTTCTCCTCCAAACTCTCAAAATGTTCAACCACTCCAATTTCAGGGAAGCAATTCATATGGGAATGGTCGTTCACATTGAAAATTTCTCGTCCGGGGAAAACCTTTGGCAAACTCCGACAAACCTGCTTTTCCAACTGAAGATTAAACCGGCCATACACATTCCCCAAATCATCAGGTTCATACCGAAGATCATGCCAGTTGGCTTTTCCTTTTGGGCTCAGTTTCATATCGAATCCAAGAAGAAAAACTCTTTGTGCTCCGAGTATCAATGCAAGATTGATAGCCAAGGCTCCCGTGTTTCCTGCCCAACAAAGGGCTGTGGTCGAAAGTCCCTGAGTTTCAGCACGTGGCATGGTGCGAAGCCACGGGCATTTCGTGCTGTGCAATCGGGGGGAGGAACCAACAACAATACCTCCATACTCTTCTGTTCCTTTTCTCCCTATTCTATCCCACCATTCGAAGTCACCAAAAATAGTTATTTTGCAAAACTCGTGTCCAATGGAGAATGCTGAATTGCAGCCGATTGTGTTTCGCTCACGGATCAATTCCCAATCAAATGTTTTCAGAGAAGGACCACCACCTATAATATAGGCATCCTGCCCTTTCCACATTTGTTCAGGGTTCCAGTGAGGCATTTAATCCCTTCGCACCAACCCCGTTTTCAGGACACCAGGCGGGGCGACCCTGGCTGCTAAGCAACTCCCAATACCTCTGAAGCACAGTCGGCCTTACGGCGCTAGACCCTGCGGGTCTATCCGGCGTTGTTATCCTTGGACGTCGCAGTTATTTATTTTTCAAAAAAGAAACCCGACTAGGCATCAATGGTGAGGATGGGGATCGTTCCCATCAATGCCTAGCCGGATTTCCCCCTACTCTTCTTCCCACTTTTCAAAGAATGGAATCACTTCCTTCTTCTTCAGCCCCTTTGGATTGATGGGAGTGGCATCCTCATCTGTCCCTTGATAAATATGATGCCACGCGCCCCGCCGGAAAACAGTAATGCCTTCCTCTCCGACCAGCGCAGGGAACAGATCAGTCACGTCCTTACCGCGGGGTCCGTCTGGAGCCTTCTCCGAGCCTGCAGGAGAGCCCTTCTTGCCCTTCTTGCCCTTCTTAGCAGGCTTGAGTTTGACGCCCGTAGGAGCGCTCTCAGGAGAATCAACAACCTGCTCAAACTTGCCCCTAAAAAGCTTGGACAAATCAATCCCTGTGTCGATGATGTCCCCCTTGTGGTATGTCAGTCCGTATTGTTTGTGCTTTCCAGCTTTGACTCTGTATCTCATGTTTTCTCCAATTCTAATATTTCAATTCTAAAAAGTCGCGCGGCCCGGAGGTGAGGAGGAAGAACCAATTACTCCTCACCCCCGGGACAGCACCCCTCAACAACCAGACTAACTAGACCCGTGAACAATTCCAGACTGCGCCGTAAAGTCGGATCGCAACTGTGGAACCATAATGGCCATGACCTTGAAATTGACTTTCATCCCGCCATTGGTTTCCCACTGAACGGTAGTCAGTTCCATACCAATAACTTCCCGAACAACGTCCGGCGTAAGCTGGACAAGAACAACATCAAAGTTCAGCAAGAAGTCCAACGTGCGAACCTCCTGAATTCCTTCAATCTTGGCAACCCGCTCGCGCAGAGTGTTATCACCCTTCAGCGTGCTGAAGTCGTCATCGAGAAACAGATCCCAGTTGTTTGACACATAAAGAATCCATGGGCCAAAGTGATTATCATCCTGGGAGTCCGTCTTCATAGCCAGGACGTCAGCCAGGAACGTTGCGCCCGTCCAGCCCGAAGCAGTCGGAGCGGTGATAGTGCGGGTTGTGCGATCCGGGAAATCGGTGTAACCATAAATGGTCCCACCCCCAAAAGCGAACTGATCCGCAACAGTGGAAACGCCTAGCAGAAGCTTCTCAGCTTCGTCAGCAACCTTGCGAGACGCAAGCTCAACCATCGACGTATCCAAGGGACTGCCACCGTTTCGGCTCGCCTGCAACTGACGAAGCGAAAAGTGAAAATCCTTGTGGATAATCGGGAGGGGCAAGTTGGTAAGCGCGTAGGCTGGCCGATCACGATCCGACTCACGAAGACCATCCATGCTGATTGCAGCAGGGGTGATGTCCGACTGAGTAGCAGTCTCGAAAACAGTCTTTCCCATACCATTCGGAATGGTAAAGGTGAGTCCGCGACTCCGAAGATCGCCCACAGCACGCAAGCGTGGCTGTGCGGCCCTCACCACCGCATCATCAATCAGCTTCCAGTCCTCACGGCGCAGGAGGCCAACATTGTTGATCGGCTGAGCGATTTCAATATTTTTCACCGGGTCCGTTACCGCAATGAAAGATCGATCGGGCCTACCGCGTTTGCACGACACCCAAGGACGCAAAGCCCTCACATCCATATTGTTTTGCAGCAGCGCAGAAGCAATACTCCCGCTTGCTTGACCATTAAGAATATAGTCCATTTTTGTTTCTCCTTTTGTTTGTGTTTGACGAACGAGTTGTATGACTGAACAGTCCTACAGAGCCCGAACGTTTAGCCTCAGCTTAACGGCGCCTGACGCAGACAGGTCAAGAGCAACTTCCGCAATGGCAACGACCTGTCGGACCGTGGTGCCCGAAGCCTCACTACCATTTTTAATCAAAGACCCATCTCCAGCGGAAATCAGTTTGTCACCGATTGCCACATTTTCTCCCGCCTTCAGGAAAGCGAAAACAACCGATCCACGATACTGAATATGATAGGTTACCCTATCAGCAATAGCGTAATCAGTATCAATAGTCCGCGATTCAACCGACGTTGCAGTTGCCCCCTGAAGAGGGTCCTCAACAGCAAATGCCAATTCAGCATAACCACCTTCTGTGGCATGTGGCTTGACCTTTCTGCCTGTCGAAGTGGTCAACTCAATCAACATTCCTGGCGTGATAAGAACAGATGCAACATCTTCATCAAGGCGATAGTTGCCTCTCTGTTGAATAGTATTGGTCGCCATTTGTTTTTCTCCTTTGTGTTGTTTGTTTGGTTAACAAAGTAGGTTCAAAACAAAAACCTACTTAGCGTTGGCCTTGTCCCAGTTGAACGAAGGAAGTGCAAGCGCTTCCTCAACCTCATCATCTGCATTCTGCACAGGAGGTGCATAGACATCGGCCAGTCCGCCATAATTGTTCGCAGCAATCTGGCTCGCATTCGCAACAGGCTGAGCCAAAACCGCAATACTTTCCAACTGATCAACCTCCATAGCGTTCAACTGATCCTCAGTGAACAGATTGCGCTCATTGGCCAGGATGACCCCAGTCAAAATCTTCTTTTGCTTGTCCAAGGCACGGATGCCATTTGCAACCACCTCACGAATGGCAGGCGGTAGACCCGCAATATGCTCATCCAGAGTAGGGGTCTTTTGCTTTCCTGCTTCGCCGTCGGTCTCAGCATTCTTGGTTGCAGCGGCATCAGCCTTAGCTTTCGCCTTTGCTTCCTTTTCCTTCTTCTCCTTTGCCTTGCGAGCATCCTCCGCCGGATCATGCTTCGCATTCGTGATCGGGGCGCCTACCTTCGTAAGCTGATCCTCTGAGAGACTCATCAAGAAAGTCCGATCTTTCTCAATCCACTTGCTGTCCGCGTTGGCGACCAGCCCATCAACAAACTTCTTCTTGTCCACGTAGGACTCCTTTTGGGCATTTCCGACGACGGCGCCGGACAGTGTTCGAAACTCGGTGACCCTGACTACTTCATCAGGCTCACCTATGAAATTGATTTCAGTATCAGAAGATGTAAAAGACAAACGCCACAATTTCTCTTCTCGAAAGAAAACTACAAAGTTGTCAAAGACATCTTCGATGAAAAGAAAATCGTCACGCAATGGAAATTTCTCATGAAGCGCGGAATGCAACATTCCTCTTAGTTCATCATGAGAGACTTGATTTACTAGCAGTCCGCCCCCATCCTGAACTGAACAAGCCCCAACTTTATCAGGGAGAATTGCAAGGTGATCCGGGCGGATGTTGGAAACTACGGCTGTATAATCTTCCCCGTTCCATTCTCCCTTTTCTGGAGAATGATCGGCATATAGCCCGGTAGAAATCTCTACCGTTTGGCCTTGTTCTAGTTTGTGAAGGATGCCTTTTCCCTTCTCGACGGTTTTCAACCGTTCAGGATCTAGCCACGCCTCTGCGCGCAAACGAGGGTCAGCGCCCGCATTAAAAACCAAACCAACTTGCGCATGTTCCAAAAATGCTGTTTCACATGCGCTGCCCTCTTCGGGATGGCCAATAACAATTGGCCTGTGATTCCAAGCGTGAGGGTTTTTTGATAGTTCCGAATTCTTGTAAAGGAGGGGTCCCCCACTCCCATTATGGACTCCCTCCACAAGCATAACCATGGGGGCCACAATATATTCTTTGCCTGCCAGTGTATCCCGCCTGATCTGAGGACTGAGATTGAACGTTACTCGGCAAAGAACATTAACAATCTTGGTAGGAGGGTCCTCAGTCGATGTCTCATTTAGGATAAACTTATTTGCTTTGTTTAGCATCGAGCCTCCTGATTTGCCTACGAAAAAAGGGAGCACCGGGCTAACCGGGCTCCCTTCGTTGGGTAGCTGTTTCAACGTGCGAAAGAGGCAGGGAGAATCACTCCTACAAGCCCAACGCGCAGTTTACAACAGCCCTCCGACCGTTTCGGGGACATGCTCCTAACTTGAATTAAGGTTTGCGTTTAGGACTGTTGCGGATCAGTTCGCTTTCGGGGGTGGGACCATTTATAAGAATTACTTGAGGGTGGGAGAATGGTCTCATCCCTCTTGAGTCTCTTGATTTCCCCTGCTGCAAAAATGAATGTCAGAGACCCATACCACTCGTTTGTTTGGGCACTTTTGATGAGGCGTGTTGCCCAGTGATAATCTATTTCGCGCAATTCTCTTTTCTCAGCCGGAGTCATTTTGCATCCCATCTTCTAGCAAACACAGAGCTTCACAAAGGACCATCAATTGTGCTCCCATTTGTTCGTATTGTGATGTCAGACACAAGAGACCCGCTTTGAGAACCTCTAAGGGTGTCAACAAAGTCTCTGTGGGCTCTGTATGTTGTTCCGGGCAGGGGCGTGAACGAGCGTGTTCGAAGCACCAGCATCTGGAACACCCAAAACACCACCCATTACATTTTTCTGTAGACTCCTCCCGCATACCCATGGGGGCTTCGATGTGTTTTTCGGGTTCTTCAGGCTCCTCTCCGACTGGCTCACGGGTCACAGTGAGATCAGGGTATTTTTCAGCAATGTGATCAGAAATCCCATCCAGACCTTGCTTACTGGACATGTAATGGCTGCCCTCATCGCTCCCACCGAAATCATCTGGTCCTACATCTAAATCCATTATATTACCTCCTCACCGAATTTCTTTTGGTTGTATTCTCGCCAGGGAATCCAACCGTTCTCTGTCGGATATCCCCATTCTCTTACTCTTTTCCCACGCAAGATAATAGTATAAACAGGAATCTCAACACCGTCTCTTTTGAAAAGTTCCACTCTATGTGAGTCTGTGGCCCAATGAAAATTGAACCATTGTTTCAGACGGCGGTTGTTGTTTGGCGTTTCTTCAACGTAGGAGCCCCAAACTAAAATAGAAAGGAAGTTCCATGGATGGTCGTGCATATCCCGATCTACATCACTCTTCAAAATCTTGTGCAAGTATATGGCGAACCCGAAGGGAAGGCTGACTTTCCAACGAATCAAATATGGGGTTCTGTCTGGGTAAGAGGGTATGACCACTCGACAGACCAGCCCTCTAAAATAACTACGTTCATCCAAATAACTAGTTTCCGCTAGATCGCTGGAATCCATGCGCACCTGCAATTCGGGTGAAGGGGAATAAGTCCGCGGGCTTCCTTCACTGTGAAAACCTCACCTTCGTTAGCAGCACAACGCGGACAGACCCGACTGTCGCCAGCCGTTATCCACTCTGCTTTGATGCCTACTTCCTTCACGCCCAAATCGACAAAGGAATCTAATTGTCCTTCTGCATGGGCATGTATGATTTCTGTCCGAGCAATAACCTCTGCGCGCTTTTTAGAAAGTCCGTCAATTCGACGCGTCATGTTTCGAGCAATAGTTCTAGGGCTCTGTCCTTGCACTAGTCCATTAGACAATTCCCTGTTCAGTTGTTGTCCCATTGCCGCTGTTACTCCACGCAATTCCTCAAAAGAACGGGTGGCTAGCATTCTGACCTTTGCTATCGTTTCCGGTTGTGCAAAAGCAGCACGGAGGAATTCTTCTTTTGTCCCTTCGAAGAAATCCAAACTCTCTTGTGCTGCTAATCCTCGTGCATCAATGAAGGCTCGTATCCTTCCTTTGCGATAGGCACTATCAACAAATTTGCCTGTCCACGGTGCTCCTAATGCATCTGTAGTCAGTATCTTTTGATCAACCTGCCCTTGGAGCCATTGTCGAAAAGATTCAAGCTTTTGAGCATCAGTTTGAAACCGAAAACGTCCGGGATGCTCAACATTGAAAGTGAAGGGAACGGTGGAACCTAGCCCGAAAGCATCCTCTGCAATAAGCAATTCCCGAATGACTTTCTTGATTTCGCGAAATCGTTTTCTCATTTCCACTATGAGACTGCGTCGCAAAAGAGTGGTCCTAGATGGATCTAATCTAGTTGGCATTCTTGTCAACCTTCTTCATGCAGTGAGTCACGCACCACAAACAAAGGTGCTTGAATTTAATTGGGTTTCCATTGGCGTCAGCGCATTTGTAAACGCACCCCAATTGATTGTGTCTTCCGCACCCCTGACATTTTCGCCTTTTCCACAGACCCTTGTGTAGACGGTCTATTTTCCTATACAGAAGGAAAGTCTTGTCACCCCCCAAACGACAACAAATAGGCTCAATGTCTAACAGAGCTTCGATTGCTCTAGCCCTTTCGACCTTATCTGTTTCCTTTATGCAAAGGAGGCCCCCATCTTCAGACAAACGCGCGAAAGAAAAGGCCATCCATGAAGGCACCCCACTAGGCCATTGTTCCGCAAATACTTCTCTGTGACGTGGACAGAGCATGCGTTCAGGAGAAAGAATAACCATTTCAGGTGGGAATTCCTTTTTCGGTTCTGGCTCAGTCATCAAGATCCCTCACCTTCTTTTTGTATCGTCTTCCGCTCGCCCTCACCTTTTCAGGATTAGCTTTGTTCCAAGCCTTAGAAGAAGCCCGGGAGCATTCCTTACACTTCGTATTCCAGATAGATTGGGTTCTGATGAAATGTCTATGGAATCCGGTTACACCATGGTGTTTGCAGCGACGAATGAGGATCACGAAAACCCCATCCCTTTTTGTTTAATCTTTACCAAAACTTTCTTTCCCTTTTTCTTCTTCGGCTCCTTATATTTGTGGACGCCTTTTTTGTTCAGATGGAAACCCGTCTCATGTCCCCAACATGTCCACCCATGAATAGTATTGCGTGCAAACAACTCCAAGTAGGGCCCCTTGAGTTTTGCTCTAGCCCAATCATAAATCAGCAGGGGCTTTGCACTGTGCTCCTTTACCGGAGCGTAAAACTGTCCCTCAGACCCGCACAATAAACCCTTGACAGGGGATCTCTTTTTTAGTTTAGAACCATCAGGGGCTGGCGGTTTGCCCCTGCGGAAAACCAATATCATTTCGCTAGTGCTCTGGAACCAGAAACCTATCCCCGTTCGAATGTTTCCAGTGTTGGGAGATGTCTTGATCCAAGGGATGCCTGTGACATAGTCCCCAAAGCCCCAGGCACGAGCCACAGCGAACGCATCCTCTAGCTTAGGCCACGTAGCACAAAGCAGAAGAACGCAGTCCTTAGCGGCCCATTTTTGAGCTACCGGAATTTTAGAAATGTCGACCGTTTCAGCCACTTCATAATGGGCTTTGGCGGCGCCATGTAGTTTGGCCCCAAAGTTCTGATAGCTCCAATTTGGATCAGCGTAGATAACGCCGTGTTTTGATTCAACAATCATCCGCCCTTCAACCTTTTATTTACCAAACTTAGCCATTTTTGTGCTGTTTTGTCGTCCTTTGCTTCATCATCTTGTTCAAGGATTTGCCGAAGTGTTATCAATTCCTTTTGATCCATCAAACGGATAACAACAGAAATCAACAACCAAGCCATTTCTTCGCCAGAATCTGTCATAGTGC